>ERZ761607.1709-NODE-1709-length-26010-cov-4.456097_pt1 | contig 26010 bp, 22 predicted proteins | sample MGYA00511164_ERZ761607 | MGnify/ENA primary metagenome ERZ761607 (study PRJEB28899, sample SAMN02445080) | bioreactor sludge metagenome | biome: EBPR sludge | place: Australia: Brisbane, Thorneside Wastewater Treatment Plant | collected 2011-06-22 ... | reverse complement strand
GCGCTGGCGCCTGCGGTGTGGAAGAGCGCGAAGTACGCCACGACGCCGCCGACGGTCAGCAGGTTGACGAGCAGGATCGCGACCACGAGCGGCCAGCGCTTGGCGGGCTTCGCGTCGTTCGAGTCTTTCGCGTCCTTGGCGTCTTTCGCGTCTTTGGCCATCGCGGACATCGCCTCCGCGGTCAGCCATTTCACGTCGCGTGCCATCCGTGATCCGCGGTATTTCTCGAAGAAATCACGGTTCCGCAGGCGGCGAGCGCCAGCGCCCCGACGCCACGTCGCTCCACGTGCCGGAACCCTGACGGTCGCGACGACGGAACGCCGACGCCCCCGCTCGAACGAGCGAGGGCGTCGTGAAGACGGAGCCGCGGAGAGGCGATCAGCGCTTGAGGTTCACGAGCTCGCCGTACATCTCGTCCGCCGTCGTGATCACGCGGCTGCTCGCTTGAAAGCCGCGCTGGAACGCGATCATGTCGACGAACTCCTGACCGATGTCGACGTTGGATCCCTCGAGCGCGCCCGCGACGAGGCTGCCGAGGCCCCCCGCGCCGGGGGCACCCACCAACGCTTCACCGCTCCGCTCCGTCGCGACCCAGAGGTTCTGACCCGCACGGTCGAGGCCGGCTTCCGACGCGAAGTCCGCCAGCGCGACCTGCCCGAGCACGCGGCGCTGCCCGTTGGAGAACACGCCCGTCACCGTGCCGTCGGCCGCGACGGAGATCCCCGCCACGTTCCCGCCCGAGAATCCGTTCTGTTCGATCGCAGTGGTGACGGAGTCGCTCGCGAGCTGCGTGGTCCCTCCGAAGCCGTCGCCGCCCTCCGCGATCGACTCGCCGAAGTCGAAGTCGACGGTCTGGCCCGGCGTCGCACCGACGAAGTTCCACGTGCTCGCGCCGGCGGTCTCGGTGTCGAGCGCGCCCTCGGTGGTGAACGTCAACGAGCCGCTCGCGCCTTCGAAGGGCACGCCCGCGGTGCCGCCGGTCACGTCGCCGCCGTCCACCATCGCGTGCCAATCCCACGCGTTGTCGGCGGTCTTGCGGTAGTAGACGGTGACCTCGTGGGCGTTGCCGAGCGAGTCGTAGACGGTGGTGCTGGTCGAGAAGTTCGAGGTCTCGCCCGGGTTGGCGGGATCCCACGGCGCGGCGAGCACGGGCTCGTTGGAGTCGAGGTTCGCCGCGATCGTCGCCTCGGTGGTGGGCGACGCGGGGAGGGTGCGTCCGCCGACCGTGATGGGGCCGAGCGTCGCGCCGAGGGTGCCCGCGTCGTCCGCGGTGTACCCCATCAGGCGCAAGCCGTTGGGGTTCGCGAGCTGACCGTCGGTGTCGATCGCGAACTGCCCCGCGCGCGTGTAGAAGCGGCCGTCGATCCCGCCCGCGTTGCCTTCGACCATGAAGAAGCCACCCCCGCTGATCGCGAGGTCGGTCGGCGCCTCGGTCGTGAGCAACGCGCCCTGCGTCCACATCTGCTGGATGTGCGCGAGGCGCGATCCCGCGCCCGCTTGGGGGATCGCGCTCGAGCCCGCGATCGAGCGTCCGAGGAGATCCTCGAACACCCCGCGCGAACGCTTGAAGCCCACCGTGTTGACGTTCGCGATGTTGTCGCCCGTCACGCCGATCGCGGCGCCGTGCGCGCGCAGGCCCGCCGCGCCCGTGTTCATGCTTCGCAAGATGCTCATCTCGTTCTCCTCGGTTGGGCGTCGACGGTCTCGTCGCGCGGTGCTGTTGCTCGCTTCGTTCGTTCGTTCGTTCGTTCGCTTCCACGCTCACGCCTCGATCGACTTCACGTCGCCGAGCAGCACGCGCGCGTCGCCGATGCGCAGCTCCGGATAGCCACCGTCGTAGGTGACGCTGGTGACCATCCCGCGCACTTCGCTGCGCGCCTCCACGGGCGCGCCGCTCTCGCTCGTCGCCGAGAGCTCGACCCGATACCGACCGGGCGGTACGCGGTTGCCTTCGTCGTCGAGCCCATCCCACGCGTAGGTGTGACTGCCCGGTGGTCCGCCCGGCTGTTCGATCGTTCGCAGGACGTTGCCGTCGCCGTCGTAGATCGTGATCGTCACGCTCTGCGCGCTGCCCGAGAGCGTGTACGCGCCGGTCGCGTCGCCGGTCTCTTCGACGCGAAGCGACGAGAGGTCCGCGGTGACGGTGCGCCCGACGAGCCCGGAGGCCTGGACGTTCGCGATGCCGGCGCTGGCGATCTGCAGCGCGCCGAGCTGTCCCTCGATGCTCTCGAGCTTCTCGACGCCCGTGAGCTCGCTGAGCTGCGTGACCATCTCGCGCGCGTCCATCGGGTCCAGCGGATCTTGGTTCTGCAGCTGCGTCACGAGCAGGCGCAGGAACGCGTCGCGATCGAGGGTCGACTTCGGCGTCGTGGGGGCGCTGCCGGTGAGGCTGGTGGTCTTGGGGATCTCCATCGTGGCTCCTGCGTGGGCTCGGGTCGGCGTGGATCAGCGGCGCGGACGGGGTGGCCGCGCGGTGCTCGGCGTCACGTCTTCACGACGCGCGCCCTCCGAGGTCTCGACGCGAACCTTCATGCGTCGCAGCGACACGCCGTGGCGGGCGATCTCCCGCCGCAACGTCTCTTCGGACTCGGAGAGGATGCGGGCGGCGAGCGCGGACTCCGCGAAGGCACGCACGTCGAGCCCGTCGCCCTCCATCGCGATCTGCAGACGAACCCGGCCGAGCTCGGGATGCGAGAGCCGGATGGTCGAGTCCTCGTGCGCGAACCGGCTCGCGGCGCGCATCAGCGCGTCGCCGACGGAAGGCTCGGACGTCGCGGCTTCCAGAACGGCGGTGACGCCGCGCACCACCGAAGGCGTCACGTCCAGGACCAGGTGGCCTTCGGGACGCAGGTCGGTCGACGCGTCGACTCGCTCGCCGACGCGAGGCCCGCGCCGCTCTTCACGCGCCGCGAGCGCGAGGCTCACCTGCGCTTCGTCGGAGAGCCGCGTCGGTCCGAGCCACGCGCCGTCGGACACGCTCGCCGATCCCATCGACGCAGGGTTCACGAGCGTCGGTTTCGTCCCGTCGACCGAGACGTCCACCTTCACCTCCGGACGCCCCGCCGCCTCGCGGCCCGTCGGCTCGCGAACGGCGGGCGCTCTCCACGCGAAGCGAGCGCGCGCCGCCGGGACCTCGTTCGGCGCCGAGGCGTCCACCACGTCGACGTCGTTCGCGTCGAGCGCGTTGGTGCTCGGGTCCGACCAACCTTCGGTCGCGAGGCTCGGCGCGCGTGGCGGCGCGGGCAGCTTGCCGTCGCCGGCGATCGACGCGCTCCAGTCGCGTCCGCCCTTGGTCCACGGAAGCGGTGGCGGCGCGGGGCGAAACTCCGACGCGTCGTGCGGCGCGTCGCTCGCGAATCGCACGAACGCCGCGATGTCCGGCGGCATCGTCTGGGCTTCGAGTCGCGCCGTGCGAGCCCGAGCTCCTTCCGTGCGCTCCTCGCGCTCCGCGGCTCGGACCTCGTCGTGCTCGTCGTGCCCGTCGTGCTCGTCATGATCGTCGTGCCGTGTCGAGCTGAGCTCGACGTCGTCTTCGCGCGTGACGTCTTCTTCGGGCTCGCGACGTCGCACTTCCGAGCCGTGTCGTGCGTCCGGTACCTCGCGGCGAGGCTTGGTGTCCGGACGAGCCAGCGCCGCGACCAGCGCATCGAAGCTCGAGGCCTCGTCGCGTTCGCCGGGCTCCTTCGCCTTCGGCGCTCGAGCCGGTCGCTCGATCCCTGGACGATCGATCTTCATCGGCGACCTCCTCGACGCGCGGAGTCGTCGAGCGCTTCCTGCTCGACGCGTTCGTCGCGCTCCAACCGAGCGTCGCGAAGCTCGCGTTGTCGTCGTTCCAGCGCGTAGCGGCCACGCGCGACGTCGGAGAGCGCGACGGTCTTCGCTTCGTGCTCTTCGCGCCGCGCGCGGAGCGCCTCCGTCACCGCGACCAGCGACCGTCGATGCTCCGCGAGCAGCGCCGCGCTGGCCTGGAGATCGCGCGCATCCACGTCGCGCGTGCTCGCGATCGAGGCGTGGAGCATCTCCTCGTGCCGGCGACGCTCGTCGAGGACCTCCTCCACTTCGCGCACCCGTGCGGCCGCACCCGCCACGTCGGCGCGACGCAGGTCCTCCTGGCGTTTCTTGAGCGTGATGATGCGCGCGAGGCGCTTCTCGTTCTTCATCCGGTCCTCCAGATCGCGGCGAGGCGTGCGGGCGTGGTGTCGAGGTCGTCGTGCTCGTCCAGGCGTTGGCGCAAGAAGGTCTCGAGCGCGGGCCAGCGCGTGAGCGCGTCGTCGAGCGCGGGCGAGGTTCCCGGCGTGTAGGCGCCGATCGCCCGCAGCTCGTTGGCTTCGCGGTGGTGCGCGATCAGCTCGCGCGCGCGTTGCGCGACCCGGATGCGGTCCGGGCTCACGACTTGGGGCATGCAGCGCGAGACGCTCGCGGCCGGATCGATCGCGGGGAAGTGGCCGCGCTCCGCGAGCTCGCGAGAGAGGACGACGTGGCCGTCCAGGATCGCGCGCGCCGCGTCGGAGACTGGGTCGGAGAGATCGTCGCCTTCGACCAGCACGGTGTACACGCCCGTGATCGCGCCAGGCCCCTCTGCGGTGCCGGCGCGCTCGAGCAGACGCGGGAGCTGCGCGAAGACGGTGGGGGTGTAGCCCTTGGTGGTCGGCGGCTCCCCGACCGCGAGGCCGATCTCGCGGAGCGCCATCGCGTAGCGCGTCACGCTGTCCATCACGAGCAGCACACGCAGCCCTTGGTCGCGAAAGTGTTCGGCCACCGTCGTGGCGTAGAGCGCGCCGCGTGCGCGAAGGAGCGGCGTCTCCGCGCTGGTCGCTGCGACCACCACCGCGCGCGCGAGCCCTTCGGCGCCGAGCGTACGGTGCACGAACTCCTCCACCTCGCGGCCTCGCTCGCCGATGAGCGCGACCACCGCGACGTCCGCGCGCGCGCGACGGATCATCATGCCGAGCAGCGAGCTCTTGCCGACGCCGCCGCCCGCGAAGATGCCGATGCGTTGTCCGACCCCGAGCGTGAGAAGCCCGTCGATCGCGCGCACACCGACCGGAAACGGTTCGTCGACCGGTCGGCGCCGCAGCGGGTTGCGCGGCGCGCCGCCGTCGAGCGCGCGCTCGTGGGGCAACGACGGCATCGGGCCTCCGTCGAGCGGACGACCGAGCGCATCGACCACCCGACCGAGCAGCTCGGGTCCCACCTTCGCGCGTGCGCCTCGGCCGAGCCGCCGCAAAGGTGTGCCGACCTCGAGCCCAGCCGTCGGACCGAGCGGCATCAACAACGTGCGCTCCCCTCGCAGGCCCACGACCTCCGCCTCCACCGCGGGGCCGTGGTCGGGTTGGAGCTCCCAGAGGTCGCCGATCCCGGCGCGGCAGCCGCGCGCCTCGAGCACGAGACCGACGACCTCGCTGAGCCGTCCGAGCACCGCGGGCGGCGCGGCGCGGCGCGCGAGCTCGTGCAGGCGCGAGTCGAGCCCGCTCGAGGCGCCGTCGGATCGCAGCCCGGTCATCGCTCGACCTCCGGTTCGGAGGGGTCGCTCGCGACCTCCGCGAGCAGCGCGCGCGCGATCGCGTCGAGGCGCTCGCGTACCCGCGCGTCGACGCGTTGGCTCGGCGTCTCCACGACGCAGTCGAAGCCCTCGAGCGTGGCATCGCGCTTGAGCTCGAGGTGCACGCCTTCCAGCTCGCCGCGGTCTCCACCGAGCACGTCGTAGAGCGCGGCGGCGGCGCTCGGGGCGGCACGCACCACGGCACGCGGGGCGTCCGTGAGCTGCTGCAGCGCCTCGCGGACGAAGCGCGAGGCCAGCTCGGCGTCCCGGCGCGCGGCGTGGCCGACGATCGTCTCCGCGACCACCATCGCGAGCTCGACCACGCGGGTGTCGAGCGCGAGCACCGCCTCGCGACGCGTGATCGCGAGCTCCGCGGCTTGTTCGGCGAGCCGGCGCGTCATCTCGCGTGCTTCCTCACGCGCGTTCTCCAGGTCCTCGCGCAACGCCTCCAGCGAGGCGCGCTCCGCTTCGAGCTCGAGGCGCAGGATGCTCGGCCGCAGGGTCGGCGGTCGGGGCGCGGGTGGCTCCACCGGCGGCGCGTGTCCGGGCGTCGCGGCGGGTCGCACGGGAGGGACCGTCGGCCGGTGCTCGGTCGGCACCACGAGAGGCGCGAACGAGCCGCGGTTGGCGGGCTGAAGCACCCGCGCGTACAGGCCCGACGCGTCGGAGTCGCTCTCGCGCCCGAGCTCGACCTCGCGCACTTCGAGCGCCGGCGAGAGCCAGCTCGGTCGGCGCACCTCCGGGCTCAGCTCGCGCGACCAGCTCGGCACGAGCTCGTGTCTCGGCGCCGGACCCTCGTTGATCGCCTCGCGTCCACGTTCAAACGAGCTCACCGGAACCCTCCCGCGCGATGGTGATGACGCCGTCGCGCTCGAGGCGGAGCGCGGTGTCGACGATGGCGCGCTGCGCCTCCTCCACGTCGCTCACGCGCACCGGCCCCATCAGCTCCAGCTCTTCGCGGAGGTTGGCGGCGGCGCGCGACGAGACGTTCGCGAAGATCTTCTCGCGAAGCTCCGGGCTCGCGGTCTTGAGCGCGAGCGTGAGCTGCTCGGTGGCGATCTCCTTGAGGAGCGCTTGGACGGCGCGGCCCTCGAGCCGACGCAGATCCTCGAAGGTGAAGAGCGCCTTTCGAACCTCTTGCGCGAGGTCGGCGTCCGCGTCGGCGAGCTCTTCGAGGATCGACTCCGCGCGCTGCTCTCCGAGCTGCTTCAACAGATCCGTCGCCACCGCGAGCCCGTCGATCTCGCGTCGCTCGACCTCTCCGAGCGCGGCGACCTCTTGCGAGAGCTGCGTCTCGATGTCGCGCACCACGCTGACCGGCACCGCCTTGAGGCCCGCCGCCCGACGCACCACGTCGATCTGAACGTCCACCGGCAGCCGCCCGAGCACCGCCGCACCCTTCTTGGCGTCGAGCAGTGCGAGGACCACCGCGAGGGTCTGCGGATGTTCCCGCTCGAGCATCGGCAAGAGCCGCTCGGGGTCGAGCTCCGCGAGCCCGGTGAGGGTCGGGCTCACCTCGCGTTGGCTGCCGTCCCAGATGTCCGCGGCGCGGTGCTCGCCGAGCGCCTTGCCGGCGAGGCGACGAAGGTACGCGCCGCTGCCACGGAGGCTGGTCGGCACGCCCGACTGGATCGCACCGATGAACTCCCGGTGGATGGCGAGGATCACACGCGGGTCGATCTCCTCGAGCGCCTCGCTGGCCTCGCGGATCGCGCGCACTTCGTCGATCGACATCCGACCGAGCACCGCGGTCGCGACCTTCTCGTCGATGCTGACGAGGAAGAGCAGCGCCTTGGCGGCTCCGCGGGGGATCGCGACGTCCTCCACCGCGAGGCCGGTCGGCATCGACTGGGTGGGCACGACGCGGGCCGGGGTCGTGGACGCCGCGACCGCGAGCATCCCACCCGCAGACGACGTGCTCGAGGGCTCAGCTGGCAGAGACGGAAGGCTCATCGTTCCTCGCTTCGAGCAACCAACCGCGGAGCACACGCGCCGCGCGGGCGGGGTCTTCGGCCGCGAGCTCCGCGGCGAGCAGGGGGATTCGAGTCGCGTCGTCGGGCGCGGTCAGCGCGGCGCGCAGCTCGTCGGCCCCAGGGAGCGCGCGTGGGGGGGCGTTCGGATCTTGCTCGCCACGCGCGAGCTGCGCGGTGGTGGTGTCGGACACGAGCTCGGCCCGTGCCTTTCGCGCGCGCAGGCGACGACGGATCATCAGCAACGCGATCAGCCCCACGAGCGCGGCGAGCAGCACGCCGGCTGGCTCGAGCCAAGGGCGATAGGGAGCGAGCAGCGCCTCGACGGGATCCTCGGCGGGAGTGTCCCGAACCGCGAACGGCACGCAGCTCACGGCGATGCGATCGCCACGCGTCTCCACGACGCCGACCGCGTGCGCGACGACTTCGCGAATGCGATCGAGCTCTTCGGCCGGGCGCGGCTCGAACGTTCGGCTCGCGCCTTCCCCGGTCCAGGTTCCGTCGACCACGACCGCGACCTGGAGGCGCTCGATGCGCCCCAGCGGTTCGACGGCCCGTCGGATGGTCTTGCTGATCTCGAAGTTCCGCGTCTCGTGGCGTCGTCCGCCGCCGTTCGCCGACGTGCCGGCCGCGACCGCTTCGCCGCCTGGGAGGTTCGAGGCCGCACCCGGTACGCCCTCCGCCGTGTTCGTTTCGTCCGCGCGCGTCTCTTCTTCGATCTCGAAGCTGCGCGTCGCGACCTCGTCCGGGTGATAGCGCTCCTCGGTGCGCTCTTCGCGCGTGAAGCTCACGTCGGCCGCCACGCGAACCTCCGCGATGCCCGGGCCGAGCGTGCGATCGAGCAGCTCTTGTGCGGCACGCTCGCGCTCCGTCTCCACACGTCGGCGATACGCCAGCGCGTCGCCGATCTCTTCGTCGCCCGCGCCCTCCGCCACCGGCCGACCGTCACCATCCACCACGGCCACGTTCTCGGCGGAGATCCCACGCACGCTCGACGCCACGAGGTGCACGATGCCCTGCGCCTGCTCGCGCGAGAGGCGTCGACCCGGCTGCATGTGCAGCACGACCGAGGCCGAGCCTTCGTTCTCGTCGTCGACGAAGACGGAGCGCGTGGGCAACACGAGGTGGACGCGCGCTCTCTCCACGCCACCGAGGTGTGAAATCGTGCGCTGCAGCTCGCCTTCGAGCGCGCGGTGGTACTTCACGCGCTCGGAGAACTCGCTCTCCCCGAAGCGCTGCTCGTCGAAGAGCTCGAAGCCGGTCGAGCCTCCGCTCGGGAGCCCTGCCGCCGCGAGCGAGAGCCGGAGCTCGTGCACCCGGTTCGCGGGAACGAGCACCGTCGCTCCACCTTCCTCGAGATCGTAGGGAACCTGCAAGCGGCCGAGCTCCTCCACGATGCGACCCGAGTCGTCCGACGAGAGCTCCGCGAACAGCACCCGCATCGGCGAGTCGCTCGCGAGCCACGTCCCGAGCCCGATCAGCGCCGCCAGCGCTGCCGCGCCGCCGATCGTCAGCGCGCGCGTCCTCGAGGGGAGGGCGGTCCACCGCGCGCGCAGGGCTTCGATTCGTTCCTTCATCGCCGTCTCGACCTCGACTCACCTCGAACGCACGACACCCTCAGCCACCCATCCGCATCACTTCGCGGTAGGCCTCGATCGCGCGGTTGCGGACGTTCGCGGCCAAGCGGAGCGAGACGTCGGCGCGCTGCAGCGAGAGCATCGTCCCGTGCAGATCGTCGCTGCGCCCCTCCGCCAGGGCGGTGCTCGCCGCCTCCGCGCGCTTCTGCTCCGCATCGGTGGCGCGCACGGCGTCGGCCAAGCGCTCCGTGAAGCCCGACTCGCTCGCTCCCTCGGACCGCCCGAGGTCCAGCGTGCTCTCGAGCCCCGCGCCGCCGACCGACGGCGAACGCGTCGCGAGCGAGCTCGGAATCTGCGGTGAAACGGCGCGAGGATCGAAGGTGATGGCCACGGTCACGCTCCGATGTCGAGGGCGGAAGAGCCCATGCCTTTGATGGTTTGAAGGAGCGTCACGCCGGCCTCGTAGGCGCGCGAAGCGGTGATCATGTTCACCATTTCTTCGACGACCTCGACGTTCGGCATCGCGACCATCCCGCGCTCGTCGGCGTCGGGGTGTCCGGGGTCGTAGACGAGCTGGGGATCGCGCTCGTCGGCGCGGATCTCCGGGACCTCGACGAGGAAGGCCGAGCGCGCGCTCGGGTCGTTGCGCAGCGACTCGAAGCGATCCCCCGCCGCCACTGCGCGAAACACGGGGTCTTGGCGTCGGTACGGACCGCCTTCGTCGGTGCGGGTGGTGCGCGCGTTCGCCAGGTTGGAGGCGATCGTGTTCATGCGCGTGCGTTGGGCGTACAACCCGGACGCGGTGATCTCCATGGCGCTGAAGACGTTCATCGGTGAGCTCCTCCGAGGTGCTGCGTCGAATCAATGGGAGAGGTGGTGGTCATCCGTGGCCGTCGTTGGCGGCATATCGGAGCATTCCGAGGTGATGTCGGATGGCCTTGGCCACGCTCTGATATCGAAGATCGTTGGCGGCGACCTTCGCCATCTCACGCTCGAGGCTCACGGCGTTGCCGTCGCCTCCCGGTTGGATGACGCGTTCCACCGCGTCGTCCGGGTCCCCCTCCGGGAGCGCGCCCGGCGTGCGATGCGCCTCGTGGCGACGGTCGAGCGCGAGCTCGTTCCCCGCGCTCGGGAGCTCGCGCACCAGCTCCAGCGGTCGGAATCCGGGCGTGTCGGCGTTCGCGACGTTCGAGGAGAGGACGTTGTGCCGGCGCAGGTGGTAGTCGAGCGCGCGGCTACCGGGACCGAGGGCGTCGAAGATCGACATGCTCGGACGTTGAGCAAGCGCGATGCCACCGACGTCGGCCTCGATTTTCGCGAGGAAATCCCGCCCGACCACGGCAGAGCGTCGGGGGGCTGACGGAGGGCGAGGCCGCGGTGACGGCAGGCTGACGGTCGCTCGGGCCGCGTCACGACGCCGCGTGACGGCCGCGTGACGGCCCGGGTAGCTCAGCCACCCGACGCGGGCTTGAGGTCCTTCTTCTTCAGCTTCTCGACCAGCGTCGTACGGTTGATCTGCAGCATCGAAGCGGCCTGGTTCTTGTTCCAGCCCGTCCGCTCGAGCGCCTGGAGGATCAACGCGTTCTCGAAGCGCTCGACCGCGTCTCGCAGGTCGATTCCACCCGCCGGGAGCTGCGGCTCGAGCGGACCCCCACCCAGCGCGGCCGGACCGGTCGCGCGAACTCGCGCGGGGAGGTCGTTCGGACCGATCCAGCCTTCGGCCTTCAGGATCACGATCCGCTCGATGAGGTTTCGGAGCTGCCGGACGTTGCCCGGCCAGCCGTACGCGCTGAGCATGTCGAGCGCTTCCGAGGTGATCCCGTCGACGTTGCGACCCCGCGCCTGGTTCGAGAGCGCGATGAAGTGCCGCACGAGCAGCGGGATGTCGGAGCGTCGGTCCCGCAGGGTCGGCAGCTCGATGGGGATCACGCTGAGTCGATACAGCAGGTCTTCGCGAAAGAGCCCCGCTTCGGCGTGCTCTTCGAGGTCGCGGTTGGTGGCGGCGACGATGCGTACGTCGACCGTTCGTTCGCGATCCTCACCCACCGCACGCACCCGCTTCTCCTGCAGCGCACGCAGGAGCTTCGCCTGGAGGGCGAGGGGCATCTCCCCGATTTCGTCGAGGAAGAGCGTGCCTCCGTGGGCCTCCACGAAGCAGCCGTTTCGAGCGCCCGACGCGCCGGTGAAGGCTCCGCGGACGTGGCCGAAGAGCTCGCTCTCCATCAGGTTCTCGGGGATCGCTGCGCAGTTCAGCGTCACGAACGCCCCGGTCCGCTTGCTCGCGCTGTGCACCGCGGCGGCCACGAGCTCCTTGCCGGTGCCGCTCTCGCCCGTGATGAGGACGGTCGCGTCCGTGTCGGCGATGCGTTCGATCGTCGCGAAGACGTCGTGCAGGGATGGGTGCTCGCCGACGATCTCGGGCGCGTGGACCTCGCGCCAGACGTCGGTCGACGGACGCTCTTTCGCGCGCACCGAAGGGCGCGGACGCGACGCGTTCTCGCGTTGGCGCTGCGCAGCCCGCTCCCACGCGTCGAGCAAGGCGGCTCGTGAGAACGGCTTGAGGAGGAAGTCGGCCACGCTGCGTCGCAGCGCCGAGATCGGGTGGTCGACCGAAGATTCCCCCGTCATCACCACGATCGAGACGTCCTTCGAGCGCGCGAGCGCAGCGTCGATCACGTCGAAACCCTGGCCGTCCGGCAACCCGAGGTCGACGAAGAGCACCGAGATCGGGTGTGAGCCGAGCACGCTCACGGCCTCCGCGACCGTTCCGACGTCGAGCACCGGCACGTCGGACACCTTGGCGAGAACGCGCCGGACCACGTTGCGGATGTCCGCTTCGTCGTCGACGACGAGCACGGATCCGACCATTTCTTCCATCATCCGACGACCTCGAAACGCGTACTGAGCCCAGGCGGAATCCGCGACAGGATCGGAGGTTGCCGGGAGTCGGTCAAGCGGACTCGTGACTCGGCGTCCGGTCTCCGACGCCGCCACGACCTCCGCGCGAGTCATCGTCCGTGCCAGACTCAAGGCGCGTCGCCACTCGCCCGAAGACCGAGTCGTGGACTCCAGCTCCCCGAGCGCGCTGGCAGGCGTGGACCTGCTCTTCTCGACCACCGGCGACGCCGTCTTGGCGGTCGACGCCGAGACCGGTGTCCTCCTGCGCGCCAACGAGTCGCTCGAGACGATCACGGGCATGTCCCTCGCGTCGTTGGTGGACAACGACGTGTCGCTCCTCTCGCCCGCGCCCCCGCTGCGGGAGGTCGCGTTCGACCGGACGCTCCTCGAGCACCCCGGCCTCTATCAGGAGGTTCGCATTCGGCACGTCGACGGGCATCACGTGATCGTCACGGTTCGCGTGACGCACGTGGAGCTCGTGGAGCGGCGGGTCGTGCTCTGCGTGGTCCGCGACGAGACCGAGCGTCGCCTCTTGGAGCGCGAGCTCATCACCAAACACGTCGCGCTGCTCCGCGCGCATCAGGACCTCGAGGCCCGCAAGCGCGAGGTGATGGCGTTGAGCGAACAGCTCACCGACGTGTCCCGCGCCGCCATGCTCGGCGAAGTCGTCGCGGAGGTGGCGCACGCGCTGAACAACCCGCTCGGTGCGTTGATCAGCTCGCTACGGACGTTGCGCCGACTCACCGAGGGGCTCGAGCCGGAGGAGAGGGCACGGTTCGCACGCGCGCTGGAGCGCTGCCAGCAGCTCGGTGAACGCATGGCGCGTGTCGTCGAAGATCTGCGTTTGACCTGCCGCGATGCGCGAACGGATCCGGTCGACGGAGCCTGCGATCTCGCCGAGCAGGCGCAATCGGCGTTGGCTCTCCTCGAGCACCGCATCGCGCCGAACGTGGAGGTCGAGCTGCGCGCGGAGGAGCCCGTGATCGCGCGGGTCCCCGGCGACGAGCTCCACCACGCCATCGTGAACCTCGTCGACAACGCGCTGCACGCCGTCGGAGATCGTGGACGCATCCACGTCGTCGCGGAGGCTCGAGGTGGTCGCGCCGTCTTGCGGGTGAGCGACGACGGGCCGGGCTTCGCACCCGAGCTCTCCGAACGAATCTTCGAACCCTTCTTCTCGACGCGGCCGCAGAAGCGCGGCAGCGGCGTCGGCCTCTCGATGGTGCGTCGGATGGCGCACCGCTACGGCGGCCGTGTCGAGGCGTCTGCACGCGGCCCGCTGGGCGGAGCGAGCTTCGTGATCGAGCTACCGGGAGGTGCGTGATGTATCGCGTCATGGTCGTCGACGACGAATCCGACGTGCGCGAGGCGCTCGTCGACGAGCTCTCGAACGAGTTCGAGGTCGAAGCCTTCGAGGACGCGCAACACGCGCTCGAACGGCTCGGCACGGCCCGTTTCGACGCCCTCGTCAGCGACGTGAGGATGCCGACTACGAGCGGGCTCACCCTCCTGCAGCGCGCCGTCGAGGTGGACCCGGAGCTCGTGCGGGTCTTCTTGACCGGATACTCCGACGAGGAGGTGCGCGACGCCGCGCTCGAGCTCGGCGCCTACAAACTGCGCAAACCCTGGGGCGACGAGCTCGCGTTGTTGCTCCATCAAGCGCTCGGTCACCGCGCGCATTGGAACCGGCTCCGCGCGGAGCTCGGTGGGTGGACCAGCGTCGACCGCTTCGACTCCTCGTTCGACGCGCCGGTGGACGAGTCGGAGGTCGTGGAGCGTGTCGCGCGCACGTTGCGGTCGCTGTCTTCCGTCGCCGACGTCTCGGTGCGCCGGCACCGCGGTGACCCCGACCGCTGGCGGGTGGCGTGCTCCCCCGTCGCCGAGTCTCGCGGACGCGTGGACGTGCATCTGCTCGGCGGCTTCGTGATCGACGTGGTTCGACGAACGGGGTTCGACGAGAGCTCGGCGCACTTCGTCGAGATCGTGATCCGACGGGCCCGCGAGATCCTCCAGCTTCGCGACCTGACCAGCGAGGTCCGCGAGCGCACGCGCGAGCTCGACCGGGTGCGAGACGAGCTCATCCAGCGTGAACGTTTCGCGGTTCTCGGCGCCGTCTCGATGGGAGTCGTACACGACGTCCGCAGCCCGCTCTCCGTCCTGATGACCAACCACGGAGAGCTCGAGGAGCGGCTCCGAGACAGCGGAGTCCTCGACGACGACGTCCGTGAGATCTGGGACGAGAACGGGACCGCGATCGAGACGATTCGTCGAATCTTGACCTCGATGGAGCGCGTCTCGGTCCGCCCGGACGACAGCGAGGTCGTCGACGTGGACCAATGCATCTCTCTCACCGCGAGGCTCATGCGTCACCGAGTCCACCACGCCGGCGTGGCCCTCGTGCTTCCAGTGCTCACCGGCGTCTTCGCGCACGTGACCACGGGCGAGCTCTGTCAGATCCTGATCAACTTGATCGCGAACGCGCTGGATCATTCGCCGCGCGGCTCGAACGTGCGGGTCGAGGCGGACTCGGCGTCGGAGCTGGTTCTCGTGCGAGTGCGCGATGAAGGACCGGGCCTCGGCGACCAGGACCCCTCGGGGATCTTCGAGCCCTTTCGAACGACGCGCAGCGGTGGCCTCGGAATCGGGCTCACCGTCGCGCGTTCGATGGCGCGCCGGCATGGCGGCGATCTACGGGTCGTGAGCGGCGGAGGGGGCGCTTGCTTCGAGCTCTCCCTGCGACGAGTGACGCCTCCGTCGACGCCGAGCTCGACGGCGACGTCGGAGCCGCGGGAGGGCTGACATGGAGACCTCCACCGTCATCGGACTGATCCTGGGGATCGTCCTCGTTCTCGCGTCCATCCTGATCGGGGGTCCACTCTCTCCGTACGTCGACATTCCGAGCTTGGTGATCGTCGTCGGAGGGACCCTCGCCTCGACGCTCACCGCGGAGAAAATGTCGAACGTGTTCGGTGCGTTCAAGATTGCCAGAAATGCGTTGCGAAAGCCGCCGGGTGACGCGGTCAAGACGATTGGAGTGATCCTCGAGCTGTCCCAGATCGCGCGTCGCGAAGGGCTGCTGGCGCTCGAGAACAAGACGGTGGACGATCCTTTCCTCGCCAAGGGGATTCGGATGGCCGTCGACGGTGTCCCCGCCGATCAGATCCGGGAGACGCTGGTCGGCGAGCTCCTCGCGATGAAGCAGCGGCACAGCCGCGGGCAGAAGCTCTTCAAGTTCATGGCCGCCTCCGCGCCCGCGATGGGCATGATCGGAACGCTCATCGGTCTCGTTCAGATGCTTCAGTCGCTCGACGATCCTTCGTCGATCGGTCCCGCGATGGCCGTCGCGCTCTTGACCACGCTGTACGGTGCGATCTTGGCGTTCCTCATCTGCGGTCCGATCGCCGAGAAGCTGGATCGACACGGTGCAGAAGAGTCCGCCAACATGGCCGTGATCGTCGACGGAGTCGATTCGCTCGTCAAAGGTCACAACGCGGTCGTCATCAAGGACAAGCTGCAAGCCCGTCTGGCCCCGAAGCTGCGAGAGAACGATCCGAAGGCAGCGTGACGAGATCGGCGCAGCGCCGATTCGGTAGGGAGAAACATCGTGGACATCGACACGCTCGACGACGAGGGAGGAGGTGGGGAAGAGGGCGCGCCCGCGTGGATGGCGACGTTCAGCGACCTCGCGACGCTCCTCCTCACCTTCTTCGTGTTGCTCCTCTCGTTCGCGAACATGGACGTCACCGAGTTCAAGGAGATGATGGGGTCCGTACGAGAAGCGTTCGGCGTCCAGTTCCGGATCCGCGGCGACTTCGAGGCGCTCTCGGACAGTCCGATCTCCCTCGGGGAGACGCCGCCGGGCGACCTCGTCGAGGTCGTTCGGAGCGACGCCGAACAAGCCCGCCAGCTCGCCGAGGCCCTTCGAGAACGGGGCCTCCTCGACCAAGTCGAGGTCACGCCCGATCGCGAGGGCGTGTCGGTGCGGGTGCGAGACGCGGTGCTCTTCGACACGGGTGAGGCGACGCTTCGCCCCGAGGGAGAGACGTTTCTCTGCGAGCTCGGAGAGATCATCGCCGGAGAGCTCGGAGTCGACGGCGTGATCGTCGAGGGACACACCGACGATCGACCGATTCACACCGAGCGTTTCCCGACGAACTGGGAGCTCTCGACCGCCCGCGCGACGAACGTGCTTCGGCATCTCTTGTCGGAGGCGCGGGTCGATGCGACCCGGCTCTCGGCGTCGGGGTTCGCCGACACACGTCCGCTGTCACCCAACGTGGACGACACGTCGCGCGCCGCGAATCGTCGGGTCGAGTTCGTGTTTCGCAGGCGCACCGAGCACGCCGAGAGCTCCGACGAGGTCGCTGCGCCCGAGGAGTGAGCGCCGAGGTCCGCGGCGATCGTCCGGCGCAACCCGACAAACCAGGATTTTGCACTGCGAGCGCGCGGCGATTCGGTGTAGCTTGGTTCGGGGAATTTCGTGTCCGTGATCGCCAAGAACGGACGTGCGCGATGCTATGCGGTGTTCGGCGAGTTGAAGCCCGAGCCGCGAACGGCGCTGAGCACGGCCGAGATCGAGACCCGGTTGGTCACCACGGTGGCCGAGGTACGCGACGCGCGCGGCAGCTTCGACGCGGTGGTGCTGAGCGCCGGCCTCGTCGGGCTCGATGCGGTGGTGGTCGAGCTCTGCGACCTCGGCATCCCGATGGTGGTCGTCGATGACGGCCAGCTCGGTGCCTCGGCGCTTCTCGGTCTCGGTCGGTCGGGGGTCTTGGCGGTCTGGGATGGCGGCGCGGCCACGCTCGAGGCCGCGCAGCGTGAGCTGCACGACGAGCGTTCGTTCGGCTCGGGGGTGCATCGCGCGCAGGACCGATTCTTGCGCTTGCTCCGCTCGGTGCCTGCGGCGGTGTGGAGCTTCGACCTCCAGCGCTGCCACGAAACCATCGCGGCGCTCGGAGGCTCGATCGACGAAGCCGTCGTCGAGTGCGCTCAGCACGTGCGCTCGCATGCGCTCAACGAGCCTGCGGCGGCGTATCGGGACGTGGCGCCGATCGTCGCCGAAGCACTCTTGCGCGCGTGGTTCTCCGGCGACCGGCTCCCGCACGTGGAGGTCGACGTCAAGCGCGATGGGCAGGTGCGCGCGCTGCTCGTCTCGGGAGCCATGCCGATCGGCGACGACTACCGGCAGGTGCTGGTCGTCGGATTGGATACGACGGAGCACCGCGAGCTCACGCGGGCGCTGCTCGCTTCGCAGCGCCTCGAGGCGGTCGGACGGTTGGCGGCAGGCATCGCCCACGACTTCAAGAACATCCTGACGATCATCCGGAGCTACACCGACCTCGTGGCGGACGAGGTCCCGGAGGACAGCGCCGCACACGCCGACCTCGAGGTGATGCGGGATGCTGCCGACCGCGCGACGGCGTTGGTCGCCCAATTGCTCGCGTTCAGCCGCAAGCAGCCTCAAGTCATCGAGAAGCTCGACCTCAACGACGTCGTTGCGCGCGTGCAGAAGCTCGTCTCGCGTCCGCTCGGCGAGGACATCGAGGTGTCGCTCGACCTGTGCGCGGCGCCGCTCCCCGTGTCCGGCGATCGTTCCCAGCTGGAGCAGGTGCTGCTCAACTTGGCCGTCAACGCGCGCGACGCGATGCCGAGCGGCGGACGCCTCCGCTTCCGCACCGCGCTCCGCCGTCGCGCCGACAGCTGGGTGCACCCCGTCGGCTACCGCATCCCGGCCGGGAGCTACGCGTGCCTCGAAGTCGTCGACGACGGGATCGGGATGTCCGCCGAGACGCTCGAACGGATCTTCGAGCCGTTCTTCACGACCAAGGCCGATCGAGGGAGTGGGCTCGGGCTCGCGACCGCCTATGGGATCGTGAAGCAACACGGTGGCTACATCGCTGCGACGAGTCAGCTCGGCGCGGGGACGTCGTTCGAGATCCTCCTACCGCTTCGGACCTCGGAGAGTCCCACCCGTCGCGATCGAGCGACGTTCTTCGCGTCCACCGAGCGCGTCACGCATCATCGCGTCCTCCTGGTCGAGAGCGACGAATCCGTGCGCCGAAACGTCGCCAAGACGCTCGAGTCGCGAGGCTTCGTCGTGAGCGCGGTCGCTGACACGGAGGGCGCGCTCCCGTGGCTGGATGCCGACCCGCTCCCGTTCGACGTCTTGGTGACCGAGGTGATGGCTCCGAAGACGAACGGCATCGCGCTCGCTGCACGCGCGCGACGCGCTCGCGCGGACGTGGCGGTCGTGCTCGTCTCGAGCCGTGACGAGCACGACGGCGTCGCGCGGGCGTTCGGCAGCGACGGAGCCTCCGTCCGAAAGTCCGCCTCGTCGGCGGCATGGCTGGGTGCCGTGGAGGACGCGCTCGCGAAGGCCCACGGACCGCGTTGACGACGCTGCTTCTCACTCGACGAGCGTGAGGTGCGGTCGCTCTCGAACGGGGGCTGCGGCGCGCGCGTAGGCGGCGTCCCACACCTCGAGATCCGCCGCGGGACAGTCGTCGCGACGCAATCGCATGCCGAACCCGCGCGGAAACACCGTGGCATCTCCCACGCGGCTTCGCCGGGTGACCACGCCACGCAGGTGGATCCACGGCGACGCCTCGTCGGGGCGCAACTCGATCCAGACGTCGAGACCTTCCGGCAAGGCCGCCATCGTTCGCACGAAGAGCCCGTCCGCGGCGAAGTCGTGCACCAGGCCGAGGGAAGGAGACCGCGTGCCGGCGGCGCGAAAGGCGCAGACCGAATCCGAGAGCACCCTCCGTGACGAGCGGCGGTGGGGCGGATCTCCCGTGAGCTCGTGCAGCAGGAAGCCGAGGTCTTCGGAGATCGCGTCGTCGCGGACGACGAGAGTTCGCGCTCCCGCGCGCGCGCGCGGCGCCCTCGCTTGGTCGCTCACCAGCACCGAGGGGAGCCCATGCTCCAGGAGCTCGGCCGCCGACCGAGGGTCGTCGGGACGAAAGAGGAGCGCCGCCACGGGGAGGCGTGCGAGGCGCAGGGTCGCCCGCAGCTCTTCGAGGTCGTCGACCAGGATCGGGTCGAGCCCCGCGCGCCGCGCGGCGCGACCGAGGACCCGGCGCGCCGTCCAGTCGGGGTGATGCACCAGCGCCGTGCGGCGATACGAGCCGGGGCGGACGTCGGCGTCGAAGGAGCGCACCGCCGCCAAACGCGCCGCGATGCCGTCTTCGTCGTCGGCCGCGACCGCGTCCGTGGCACCGAGCCAGATCGCTCGCCGCTGCGCTTCTCCGAGCGATGGAGCCACGAGCGCGAGGATCGGGAAGTGGAAGAATCGCGCTTCGTCGCGGAGATCCATCAGGAGCTCGGGGGCTTCGGCCTCGCGCACGTCGAGGCAGAGCCCGCGCACGCGACGTGCGCCGAGCTCGCGCAGCCGTGCCGCGCCGGCCCGGACGTCGGCGGCGAAGAAGGGCACCACGTCCGCGCGCTGACACGCAGACAGGAGCGCATCGGACTTCGGGGCGATGATGATCACGTGGGTCACGTCGACACCTCCGGCGCGTCGTTCTCTGGGCGGTGAACGTCACGAAGGCCCGAAACGCACCGCGCGTGCCAGGTGAGTGACGTGGTCGGAGCGCGCCGACGAGTCGTCTTCGGAGTCGACTCCCGCGCTCCCGCACGCGTCGCTTTCGCGAGGTTTCGTGACCGATCGGGCTGTCGACGCCGTGACGGCCGCGCCGAGGCTCGTGGTGCCGGTTCCACCTTTCGTTGGTCGATTCGACCTATGGAGAGGGTCGAATCGTCCGATGAGAACGTGCGAGCTCATGACGGATTCGATCCTCATCGTCGACGACGACTCGGACTTGTTGCGTGCGCTCGAGCGTGTGTTGACACGTCGAGGGTTCGCCGTTCGTAGCGCGAGCAACGCGGACGATGCCCTGGGCATTCTGCTGCGTGACCACGTCGACGTGCTGCTCTTGGATCTCTGCATGCCGGGGCTCGGCGGGCTCGAGCTCCTGCGGAGGCTCCGGGCGGATCAGCTTCGCGTCCCCGCGGTCGTGATGAGCGGCACGGGGACGATCCCAGACGTGCTCGAGGCGGTCCGGCTCGGAGCCTGCGACTTCGTGGAGAAGCCGGTCGAGACGGAGCGATTGCTCCACGCCGTCGCGCTCGCGCTCGAGCTCCGACCGTCCCCTCACGTCCGCGCGGGGCTCGACGGAATCCTCGGCGAGAGCGAGTCGATCGTTCGTTTGCGAGAGCTCGTCGCGAGGGTCGCGCCGTCCGAAGGTCGCGTGCTGATCACCGGCGAGAACGGGACGGGCAAGGAAGTGGTCGCGAGCGCGATCCATCGCGCGTCGTCACGGCGTGACGGCCCCTTCGTGCAGCTCAACTGTGGTGCGGTGCCGCGCGACCTCGTGGAGAGCGAGCTCTTCGGCCACGAGCGCGGCGCATTCACGGGCGCACACCAGCTCCGCCGCGGACGATTCGAGCTCGCGATGGGCGGCACGCTCTTCCTCGACGAGATCGGCGACATGCCGCTCGACATGCAGGCGAAGCTCTTGCGCGTCCTGCAGGAGGGGCGGATGGAGCGCCTCGGCGGAGCACGAACGCTCGAGGTAGACGTCCGCGTGCTCGCCGCGACCCACCGCGACCTTCCGGCCATGGTCGAGCGCGGGACCTTTCGCGAAGACCTCTACTATCGGCTCGACGTGCTCTCCATCCACGTCCCCCCGCTGCGCGAGCGACGCGAGGACGTCCCGCTGCTCGCGGAGGTGTTCCTCGAACGTGCGACGCGGGCCAACCGACGAACGCTCGAAGGCTTCACCCCCGACGCGCTCGTGACGCTCGCGGCGCACGACTTTCCCGGCAACGTGCGCGAGCTGCAGAACCTCGTGGAGCGCTTCGCGATCCTCGCGGCGGGTCCGCGGGTGACGAGCGCCGACGTGCGTCGCGCGCTGGATCGGTCGCGGGGCCGCACCATCACCCACGAGGTGCAGGGCGTCGCCTTGGCAGAGCTCGTCGAGCGCTTCGAGCGTCACGTGATCGAGGCCGCCATCGCCGAGCACGGCAACCGCGCCGCCGCCGCGCGCGCGCTCGAGGTCGAGCGCTCGTTCTTCTACAAGAAGTGCAAACGCTTCGGGATCGTGGGGGACACGTGAGCACCCGTTGCAGACCCCAGACGTTCGCGCGGACGTTCCGCGCGCTCGACGTTCGACGACGAAAGGCCGCCTCATGACCAGCATCGCTCCCCGTGAGCCTCGATCCCTCGACGTGATGCGCGGAGGGCGCGTCGCGCTCGTCGACGACGATCCGACCATCCTCACCTCGCTCTCGCGTTCCCTACGCCGAGCCGGGCACGAGGTCGTCACGAGCGAGAGCCCGATCGACGTGCTGCGACGCGTGGTCGACGAGGAGTTCGACGTGTTGATCTCGGACATCCGAATGCCGGAGATGGACGGCCTCGATCTGCTGACCTCCGTCCGAAAGAGTCGGCCGAACATGCCGGTCATCCTCGTGAGCGGGTCGGCGACGATGGACGCGGCGATGAAGGCATTGACGGAGCGTGCTTTCGCGCTCTTGCCGAAGCCCTGCGATCACGCGGAGCTCCAGGAGACGGTGCGTCGCGCGGTGATCGAATCGCGTGAGAAACGCGAGGAGCACGCCCGGCAAGCGGAGCACGAGCGTGCGCGCTTCGAGGCGAAGATCCGCAGGCAGCGCGAGTCGGCGACCTTCGATGCGGCGCTCGAGCAGGTCTTCATGGTCTACCAACCCATCGTGCGTCTCGCGACGCGCGAGGTGATCGGGTACGAGGCGCTCGTTCGGTCGCGGCATCCGGAGCTCGGCAATCCCGGTCTGCTCTTCGCGGCGGCCCACCGCCTCGAGCGGCTCGATCAGCTCGCGCGCCGCATCCGCAACCTGGCTGTCGTCCCGTTCCGTGACCGCGAGCCCGAGCTCCGACTTTTCATCAACGTGCTCGCGCAGGATCTCGACGACGCGTCGTTCGCGTCACCCGACTCCCCGCTCGTGGAGCACGCGAATCGCCTGGTCCTGGAGGTCAGCGAAGAGTCGCGCGTGGGCGGCGACCTCGGGCGCAAGCTCGCGGCGTGTCGCGAGGTCGGCATGCGAGTGGCCATCGACGACCTCGGCGCCGGATACGCGAGCCTCAACAGCGTCGCGGAGATCGAGCCGGAAGTGATCAAGCTCGACATGGTGCTCGTGCGCGACGTGCACCGACACCCCGTGCGACAGCGACTCGTTCGCGCGTTGGTCGGTGCGGCGCTCGAGCTGCAGGTCGAGGTGGTCGCGGAGGGCGTCGAGACCACCGACGAGCTCGAGTGCCTTCGCGCGCTCGGCTGCGAAGTCTTCCAGGGCTACCTCTTCGCGAAGCCTGCCCCGGAGCTTGCTCCGCCGAGCTTCCGGCTCGCCTGAGCTGCGCCTGGAGGATCAGGCTCTAAAGTTCTTCGCCGCGCGCCCGATGGAGTCGACATGGCCACCCTCCATCGCACTCCGTGCCCCGCCTGCCATCACGCCGTCGCGGTGTCGTTCCACGACGGAGGGAAGCAGCCGCTCGCCACGCTCGCGTGGCCGGCGAGCGCGGAGGCAGCGCGTGCCATGAAGCGACTGCCCCACTCTTTCGTGCGATGCACGGGGTGCGGCCACGTGTTCAATCGCGAGTTCGACTACACCGAGATCCCGTACGGCGACGAGCCCAATCGGATGTTCAATCGCGGTCCGATCTGGGGCGAGCACCTCTCCGTCGTTCGCGACCGTCTGCTCGAACGGCTGCCGAACGCGCCTCGCGTCGTGGAGATCGGGTGTGGCGCGGGGGAGCTCTTGCACGCGCTTGCGGAGGCGGCCCCCGAGGGGACGTACGTCGGCTTCGATCCCGGGGCGCCGTACGAGTCGAACGTGCCGGGGGTGAGCTTTCGCCGCGAGCTCTTCGATCCCTCCGTGCACCTCGCCGCGCTCGCGCCCGACGTCATCGTCGCGCGGCACGTGCTCGAGCACCTGCACGATCCCCTCGCGCTCCTGCAGGAGCTCCACGCGACCGCCGAGATGCTCGGTCGACCGCTGCTGCTCTTCGTGGAGGTGCCCTGCATCGACCGATGCTTCGAGACGGGCCGCACGGCGGACTTCTTCTACGAGCACTACTCGCACTTCACCACCGCGTCGTTCCGCACGATGCTCGAGCGCGCGAGCGCCCACGTGCACTTCGTGGAGCACGGATACGGCGACGAGGTCGTGTTCGGGGTGTCCGAGCTCGGCGGCTCACTGCCGCAACGGGGCATCCTCGCGGAGGCGCGGCGCTTCGAGGAGCGCGCGTCCGCGGGACGTCGGGTGGTACGGGCGCAGCTCGATCGCCTTCACGAAGAAGGCGCCCGCGTCGCGCTCTGGGGCGGCACCGGCAAGGCCGCGATGTTCATCAACGCTTTCGGCGCGGACGCCGAGCGTTTCCCGCTCGTGGTGGACTCCGACCCCGCCAAGGTCGGCACCTTCGTTCCCGGCACGGGACAACGCATCGAGTTCCGCGACGTGCTCCACGAGCATCCGGTCGACGTGATCGTGATCACGACGCAGTGGCGGGTGCGCGAGATCGTCGCCGAGATGGCGCGCGAAGGGATCTCGGCGCCGCTCGTCTTGCTGGAGCACGACGGTCGGCTCGTCGCGCACGACTCGTCGGCGCATCCCTACCTCGACTCGATCGTCACCCCGATCGCCCGTTCGGCATCCGACGACGCGAACGTGCCGAGCGAACCGCGTCGCGAGAGCGGGCTCCACTCGCACGCAGTCAATCCGTGCGAGCGAGGGAGCGCTCGAGGCGTGCTCGGGGGAGCCACGCTCGACTCACCGGCGAGAAGAGGGGCAGGAGTCGGGGCAACGGATTCTCGCGCTGCGACATCGACCACCGACGGGAGCTCGCTCGCGCGCGCGCTGGAGGAGACGACGTGGTCGAGCACCACGCCTGCTTCCACCGAGCTCCCCTCGCGGCCGCGCTCCACGGAGGAAGCGTGAAACGCTCCGGCCCGTCCGACGTCGCGGAGCACGCGCTCGCGCACGCTCGGTTCGGTCAAGCGCAGCTCGCGTTCCTCGATCGCCTTCGGACGGCGCCCGACGACGACGACGCGCTGCTCGGGCTGGGGCGTGCGTTCCTCGGCGCGGGGGACGCGAAGCACGCGTTCGGGTGCTTCGAGAAGCTCGTCGCGCGCACGCCGGACCACGCGGTCGGTTGGCGGTGGCTCGGGCTCGCGCGTCATCGGCTCGGTCGACCGCGCGCGGCCGAAGAGGCGCTCGATCAGAGCCTACGACTCGCGCCGGACGACGCGGAGTCGGCCTTCCTGCTCGGCGCGGTGAGGCTCGCGGACGACCGACCCGCCGAGGCAGAGCTGGCGTTCGCACGCGCGTGCGAGCTCGCGCCGCGCGATGCGCGCGCGTGGCTCGGACTCGGCTCGAGCCGACAAGCGCTCGGCCGCGCAGCGGAGGCCCGCGCGGCGTTCGATCGCGGGCTCGCGCTGGAGCCCGACTCGCTCGCGCACCGTTGGGCTCGCACCGCGGCATCACCGCTGGTGTACGCCGACGACGTCGAGCTGTCCGAGCACGTCTCCCGGACCGAGCTCGAGCTGGAGGAGCTCTCGCGCTTCGTCGACGACCGCTCGCGCACGGCCCTCGCCGCCGAAGGCCTCGCGGCGATCCAAGACAATTTTCGAGTGCACTACCGAGGGCGCGACGTGACACGCCTCCAGCGCATCCACGGCCGCGTCGTCCACCGCGTGGTGAGCGCGACGATGCCGAGCCTCGCTGCACCCTTGCCGCCTCGAAGTACGAACGCGCGCGTTCGCGTCGGCTTCGTCTCCTCGTCGTTTCGCTCTCACACGGTGCTCGAGCTCTTCGAACGTTGGATGACCGAGCTCGATCGCGATCGCTTCGAGGTCTTCGTCTACCAGCTCGGCCCCGCGGTGGACGCGCGAACCGCCGAGCTCGCGCGGGCGGTGGAGCACTTCCATCACGACTCCGACCTCCTCGCGCTCGGAGGTCGCGTCCGCGCGGACGCTCTGGACGTCGTCGTCTTCCCGGAGCTCGGCATGGACCGACGCGTGCTCGCGCTCGGCGCGACGCGGTTGGCGCCCGTTCAAGCCGTGTCGTGTGGGCATCCGGTCACGACGGGGTTGCCGACGATCGACTTCTTCTTGAGCGGAGAGCTCGTCGAGCCGCCGGACGCGGACGCTGCGTACGTCGAACGCCTCGTCCGACTCCCGGGCCTCGGGCTCACCCCGAAGGTCCCGCCGACGGTGGCGCTCGCCGACGGCGACGAACGCCGGGCCACGCGTTCATCCCTCGGGCTCTCGAACGGTCCTCTCCTGCTCTCGTGCCAGTCGCTCTTCAAGTACCTGCCCGCTCACGACGACCTGCTCGCACGCATCGCGCGCGAAGTGCCCGAGGCGCAGGTGGTGTTCCTCAGCCATCCGGTGGAAGAGGTCACGAACCGCTTCCGCGATCGAATGCAGTCCGCGTTCGCACGTCACGGCGTCGCCGAACGGCTGAAGATCCTGCCGCGTCTGCCCCACGCGACGTACCTCGCGCTGAACCGAGCGGCAGACCTCTTCCTCGACACTCTGGAGTTCTCCGCCGGTCGATCGGGCTTGGAGGCGATCGCGATGGGGCTCGTGCCGATCACCTCCCCCGGTGCGTTCGCGCGCGGCCGCTACCTCTCCGCCGCGCTCTGTGCGATCGGGCTCGACGAGCTCGTCGCGCGCGACACCGAGGAGTACGTGGAGCGCGCGGTTCAGCTCGCACGCGATCCCGCGCGACGCGCCGCGCTCTCCGAGACGCTTCGTCGCCGGGCTCCGCAGATCTTCTCCGGCCGGGAGGCGCTCCACGCCTTCGAGCGCTTCTTGCTCGCGCAATCACGACGAGCCGGCGTGCGCGCGGAGCTCGGCTCACGAAGCTGAAAAGAAGCTCGGCCGATTTCGCAAGCCGCCCTACCGGACGGCGCGCAGCGACCGAAGGGAGCGAAGGCTCGTGGGAGGGGGCCCCTCGGGGCTTTGTCGCACCGCGCTTGCGCGCGGTC
>ERZ761607.1708-NODE-1708-length-26015-cov-6.113829_pt1 | contig 26015 bp, 23 predicted proteins | sample MGYA00511164_ERZ761607 | MGnify/ENA primary metagenome ERZ761607 (study PRJEB28899, sample SAMN02445080) | bioreactor sludge metagenome | biome: EBPR sludge | place: Australia: Brisbane, Thorneside Wastewater Treatment Plant | collected 2011-06-22 ... | reverse complement strand
GACAACATGCGCCGCATCGTGTGGGCGCTGGGCTCCGGCCAGGAGACGCTCGGTGATCTTGTTGCGTATGTCCGTGGCTTCGCGGCCGAGCTGCTGGACCAGCGCGGTATCGTCCTGCACATGACCGCGGAGCTGGAGGAGCCTTTGCTGAAGCTTTCGGTCGATCAGCGCCGGCATCTGCTGCTGCTCACCAAGGAGGCGCTGAACAACGTGGTGCGCCATGCCGGTGCGGAGAACGTCACCATCCGTATCGTACAACGTGATGGTCAACTGGAGTGGATGATCGGCGACGATGGTCGAGGATTCGACCAGGCGCGGAACAGGACCATGGGGACGGGCAGCACCAGCATGCAGGCCCGGGCGCAGGCGTTGGGTGGTGCGCTCAGCGTGGCCAGTGCACCGGGTGAGGGCTGCCGCCTGACGCTGCGGGTAGCCTTGTCCGGAGCGGGGGTACTAGAACACAGCCGTGCGACCGTCCGTCCAACCTGAACTTGCACACCATGCCAGCACCGTTCCGCATCGGGATCGTTGAGGACCTGCCCCAGGTGCGGCAGTTCCTGCAGCAGGTGATCACCAGCGCCAAGGATATGGAGCTGGTGTGCATTTACCGTTCGGCCGAGGAGGCGTTCCCCGCCATCACGGAACAGCAGCTCGATGTGGTCATCACGGACATCGGCCTCCCGGGCATCACGGGCATCGACCTGCTGCGCAAGCTGAAGCCCTTCATGCCGGCCACCCAGTTCATGGTGTTCACCGTGCATGATGATGACATCCGGGTGTTCGAGGCCTTGAAGGCCGGTGCCAACGGGTACATGCTGAAGTCCTCCACGGCGATTGCCCTGTTGGAGGGCATCCGCGAACTGATCAATGGTGGTGCGCCCATGAGCGCCAGTGTCGCACGCCGGCTGGTGGATCATCTGCGACCCGCGCCTGGGCAGCGTGAACCGGAGCACGAGGACCTCACCGCGCGTGAGCGGGGTGTACTCGACCTGCTGGCGCAAGGTCTGCTCTACAAGGAGATCGCGGCCCGCGAGGGCATCTCCATCAGCACGGTGAAGCAGCACATCCACAGCATCTACAAGAAACTGCATGTGGGGAGCAAGGAGGAGGCGCTGGAGAAGTACCGCAGCCGTTGACCGGTTCGTCTGTTCGACATGAGAAGGGGCGGCCAATCGGCCGCCCCTTCTCGTTGATGACGCGTAGCGCGCTCAGGGAGCCATGATCACGGTGCGACCACTCCATGTACCCGAAGGACTCCGCAGTTGCACGAGGTACGACCCGGCGGCATGCGGGAGGTGCAAGGGTGTACGATCATGGAGCACCGTGCTACTCTGCACCACACGACCTGAGGCATCGGTGATGAGCAGCCGCGCGCCAAGCCACGATGCAGTGACCTCCAGCCATTGCTCGCCCTGTGCAGCACCAAGTACTTGTGGTTCGACGTCGTCCTGCTCGCTCACGGCGGTGTTCACGTCGATGAATACTGTGTAGTCCTCCGTCTCACCCGCAAATGCCGGATCGCAGGCGCCGATCGGCCCAGCGGAGGCCAGGGCGCGGACACGTAGACGGCGCGCACCGGGCAGGAGGCCGCCTGGCACGGTGAAGTTGATGGTCTGTAGGGCCGGTCCGGCGGCAGCGTAGCCGATCTGTTCGCCAGCATCGTCCCAGTCGCCATCGCCGTTGTAGTCGATGTACGCCGCCACCTCGGTCTGTCCCGGAGCACCCACTTCAGCGGAGAGCGAGTAGGCGGTCCCCATGATCAGCGTCGTGCTCTCGTCGGTACGGTCGTGGTATTCCATGGCATAGCGGCCTTGCGGGCTCACTGCGTTCAAGGTGTTTAGCGCGATGGACGCGAGATGGTCGTCATACACGGTCCAATAGTCGTTCACCGGGATGCATGGACCGTCGGCATCCACCACCATCACACGGATGTCCACGAGCTCACCGTCCCCTTCCACATCGCCTGAGCAATCCTCGGGCACGATCACGCCGCTCGCATGACTGCGTACGCGGAGCCAGTGCTGTCCCGGAGCACAGTCGGCGGGCACGACGAGGATGAGCTTGAAGGTCTGGTCGGGCACCGACGAGGCGGCCGTGAGCAGCCAGTCCGATGCTTCGAACAGGCCATCGTCATCCATGTCCAGGAGCACATCCGCGGCGCTTCCCGCCTCCCTGAACCCCATGCTGAGCGGATAGGAGGAGCCGCGCACGAGCGTGGGGCCGGGCAGGTACCGGACATCCGCATAGGGCCATGCCCCCGGGCCGTTCGCGTAGGACGTTCCAGCGAAGTCCACGAACGTGAGGGTGCGCCCGGTGTTGCCAGGAGTGACGTTCTGCGCCGGCAGGCAAGGCACGGGGGCCTCGCTGAAGGTGAGCGTGAGGTCGCGCGTTTCGCCATAGAACGCATCGCTGCATGGGGTGAGGCCGACCCCATCGGCAATGCGCACACGCAGGCGATAATGACCGGGGAAGCGATACGGATCAGGCACTGAGAAGGTGAAGGCGACTTGTTGGAAGGGCGCCGTGGTCTCCTGTTCGCCGAGCGCCTCGCCCGGACCATCGAAGCTGCCATCGTTGTCCCAGTCGATCCAGGCGGCGATGGCATCGAACTCGTATTCGCCACTGGTGACCTGCAGTACATGGCTGCCGCTGATCGTAAGGGCGGTGCCGCGGTGCAGGGCATCCGTGTAGGCATGCACGGGCGCTCCGCTGGTGAGGTCGAGGTCCCCGATGGCGATGGCGCTGATGTAGTCACCATCGCTCACGCCATAGGGCACCAGGGGAATGCAGTCGAGCGGGCCGGCGATGCGGATGGCATAGTCCTCGGTCTCGCCGTAGAGGTATTGGATGCACGGGTCAGGCGGTATCTCGCCGTAGGCGCACCGCACACGGAGACGCACGTAGCCGGGTCGGGCATCGCCGGGCACGAAGACGTCCATGGTCAACACCTCGCCCACGGCTGCGTTGTTCACCGCACCGATGAACTCCTCCGGCTCGAACGCACCATCCTGATCGATGTCCAGCCAAGCCATGTAGCGGTCGTTCACATAGTTGCCCGCCGTGATGGTGAGCGTATGGGCAGACCCGGGTTCCAGGGTGGCCATCAGGTTGGGTCCGAGGTAGGAGTAGTCGTGGTAGTCCACGCCGTTGACCAGACCTGTATTGGCATCCAGGTCGGCCAGTTGCACGCGTTGGATGAAGTCGCCCTCATCGGGCCCTGTGGGACCCGGTTCGGGGATGCAGTAGGTCTGTGCCTGCAATACGCTGGTGGCGAGCAGTCCGAAGAATGAGACGAGGTGGCGCATCGTGTCTGTGTGGTTGATGTGGAGTACTCGCCTCAGCGGGTCAGTTGCGTGAAGCGGCCGGTCCAGCTGCGGTCGCCCTGCTGCAGCTTCAGGGTGTAGATGCCGGATGATACCGATGGCAGCGCGATGGCCTGGCGGGTGTGCGCGATGGTGCCGGACCACAACCGACGGCCGGCGGGGTCGAGCACCTCCGCGTTCGCGCCGGACCACGAGGCATCGCTCAATAGCCAGGTGCCTTCCACCGAACCATCGGCGATCAGCTTCGGCTGCGCGGCATCCAGGCTGGCGATGCCCGTGTTTGTCTCCACCACCACGGTGTAGTCCTCGGTCTCCCCGAACTCATAGGGACCGCAGAGCGATGTGATGGTGTTGGCCAATGCCCGCACGCGCATGCGCTTGGGTCCGGGTGCCACATTGGGCACGGTGAAGGAAAGGTTCACCGTGGAAAAGCTTCCACCCGCCACCGACTCACCAACAAATTCTCCTGGGTCGCCCCAATCCCCGTCGTTGTTCCAGTCGATGTCAGCACTCAGCCAACTGGTTGAATTCGAGCCGGAGGTGATGGACAGCACTTGTGTCGAACCGATGCTCACGTTCGTGCTAAGGGCAGTGTAGTCGTGGTACTCCGCCTGCGCAAGACCTCCTGTACCGATGTTGCTCAGGGTATTCAGTTCCACGCCGTCGATGAAGTCGCCGAAGAGGGTCCAAAAGGTGCTCTGGGGAATGCACGGGCCGTCAGGGTCCTGCACCGTGACACGGATGTCCATCATGGTGCCCAACGTGTTCAGTTGGAACGCGCAGCCATCGGTGGGCGGATCCACCGGTGAGGCGCTACGGGCACGGATCCGCAACCAGGTGTGCCCGACCGGCGTGGTGCTCGGCAGCAGAAAGCTGAAGCTGCCGTCGCCGAAGTCGGAACCGATGTATTCGCCCGCATCGCTGAAGTCCCCGTCACCATTGAGATCGATCCAGGCGCCGGTCTGGTTGGGGGATCCTGGGGTGATCGTTGTTGTCGTTGTGTTGAGCGATTGGGTAGTGCCACGGATCAGCGCTGGACCCGGTTCGAGGGCCATCTGGTAGCTCGGGTAGGCCCAGGGCCCTGGCGTCAGGAGGTGACCGTTCAAGTCCACCGATGCGATCTGAACGGCCGGGAACAAACTGCCTACGCCTACCGGACAGGGGCCGCTCGGCAGTGCGATGGCAACAGTCAGGTCGATGGTCTGTCCGAAGTTCTGTGTGTTGCAGGGGTTGGGCGTGTCGCCGAACCACAGCCGGACCCGCAGGCGCACTTGCGGTACATCCGGGTAGTCGGTAGGTACCGTGAAGGGGATGCTCACCGTCTCGAAGGCCGTGCTCGTGGTGGCCACGCCCAGCAGCTCCGGACCCCAATCGCCGAACACGCCGTTGCCCGACCAGTCGGCCCACACGGCGATGCTGTTATCGGTGTACTCGCCGGAGGTCACCTGGATCACCTGGTTGCTGCCCAGGTCGAGCACAATGGCCCCGGCCCATGTGCGGTCCTCGTAGGCATCCTGCACGTTCACGCTGCTCGATGCACCCGCCAGGCTTATCGCCGTGATGCGGTCCCCTTCCGTGGAGCCATACAGGGTGAAGGGCACACAGGGCGCTCCATCCTCCAGCACCACCAGGTAGTCCTCGGTCTCCCCATAGAGGAAGTTGGCACAGGGGTCGGCGGTGGCCATGTTGTAGGCGGCGCGCACGCGCAGACGGGCCACCCGGGGGAGGAGGATGTCGGGTGTGGTGAACGAGAAGAGCATGGCCTGTCCCGCGCTCGTGCTCACCTGATCGGCCACCAGCTCGAACGATTCGAAGTCTTCATCGCCATCGTAGTCGATCCACGCTGCATAGCGGGTGCCCACGAAGGGGCCGGCGGTGATGGTGAGGAAGTAGGAGCTTCCGGCCTGCAGGCGGGTCCAGCGGCCGGTTCCAGTGTAGGTGTAGTCCTGGTACGAGGTGCCGGGCGTGAACGTGGTGGTGTTGTCAATCGCTTCCGCGCCGCCGATCAGCACACGGGCCACGTAGCTGCCGCCATCGGGGCCGAAGGTGGTGGTGGGGGTGCAGGGTTGGGCGGCTGCTTCGCTGATCGTGGCGATGAGGAGGGCGGCGGACAGGGTCAGTCGCATGGTTGCTCGGTGTGGTGCGCGAAGGAAGGGGCGCCCGGAGGGGCTGCGGCGGAGTTCTAGAACACGGATGCCCCGATGCGCCTCCAGGGGAGGTTTGCCCAATAAAGACATCGTGCCATGCGCATCCCGACTGCTGCTCTCGCCATAGGCCTGCTCTCCGTCACGGCATCCGCACAGGATGGGGTGTTCGATCCATCCTTCAATCCCACGGATCAGGGCATGGGGCGGATGGATGGGTTGCGATGGTCCGATCAAGGACAACAGGATGCATTTCCAGGCGAGGGTGTTCGCGTGCTGGCTGTTCAGCCTGATGGGAAACTGCTTGTAGGAGGACTATTCACGGGGGGAGCTTCCGGCATAGAGGACCCTGTTCTTCGTCCGGGTATCGCGCGTTTGAACACCGATGGCACTGCCGATGCCAGCTTCTCAGTTGGAACAGGCTTCGACGGAGCAGTCGAGACAATCGTGCTCCAGCCTGATGGGAGGATACTTGTCGGTGGCGCATTTCTGACCTGTCAAGGACAACCGCGGAAGGGTGTCGCACGGCTTAATCCGGATGGTTCACTTGACGGGACGTTCACAGTAGGGGCAGGTACGGGCGGCACCGTCTTCGAGGCAGCCTTGCAACCGGATGGCCGCATACTGCTGGGAGGCAACTTCACCACATTCAATGGGCAACCCGCCAACCGTGTCCTTCGCTTGTTCGCCGATGGATCCCTTGATCCATCTTTCAGCACGGGTGCAGGACCCAATGCCAATGTACGGGCCATCGCCGTGCAGACGGATGGGCGTGTGCTTATCGGCGGGGATTTCACATTCGTCCAAGCGGCACCGCGTTCACATCTTGCTCGGCTGTTGCCGAATGGCGCCGTCGATCCGGATTACAACAATGGCTCCTTGGGTATTGGTCCAAGCTCGGTCGTCACTGATATCGTTGTCGGTGCGGGGGGCTCGGCTTACATCGGAGGCCTGTTCTCGGAATTCAACGGTTCCCCATCACTTGCACCCATCAAGTTGTTATGGAGCGGTCAGCGAGACCCCGCTTTCAACATGGCATCCTCCGAGACCCCTGCAACGTTCAACCAAGAAGCTGTCGGGCTCCATTACGATGCGGCTGCCAACGTGCTCACCGCGTGGAGCCGGGGTGATCTGCGGAAAGTGAATGGAACCAGCGGGGCCAGGCTGCACGGGTACTTCGGCGGCTATGAATCGTGGTTCTACCAGCTGTACTGCGGCACCCTATTCGCCACGAGCAAGGCAGCTGTTGGGCCGGACGGGAGCATGTACATCCTCCTGGACGGCTTGTTCCGCCTGAACAATGACCTCACCATGGATGATTCGTTCCGCGCCGGTTCCGGATTGAATCGTCTTCCGGACCATGTGCAGATGACTCTGGACTCTGCAGGCCGTGTTGTCATGGCCGCGCGTGACGGCGCATATTGGCCTTTGACATCATTCAATGGCGCGTTTCATCCGAACATGCTGCGCTTGACACTGGATGGTGACATCGACCCGGGCTTTTTCAGGCATGGACAGACCACCGGGGAGTTCAGCGGCATCGAGTCATTTGGTGGCGACACGCTGCTCCTCAGCGGTGTGTTCTCCACGATGTGCCCGGGAGGTGGTCTTGGGGAAACGCTCCTGATCCTCAAGGAGAGCACCGGTACCGTCTTGCCGGTCGCGGGCTCCAATGGGTATTTCGGACTGATCGTGCGCCAAGCGAGTGGTCGTACGGTGTATTCCGGCCTGTCTCTTGAAGGCCCTTTCGTGAAGCGGCTCATGCCTGATCTGTCGATGGACGTGACTTATCTCACGACCCTCTTCAGTCCCGGCGAGCTGTATTGCATGGCTGAGGCCCCTGGCGGCGGTGTCTACATCGGTGGCGAGTTCACCTCGGCCAATGGCCTTTCGCGGAATCGTATTGTGCGGATCAACGTCGACGGTGGCGTGGACCCTGCCTTTGACCCCCTGAGTGGTTTCGACGGACCGGTGCGCGAAATGGTGGTGAACCCTGATGGAACCATCGTTTGCGTGGGTGATTTCTCGAGCTATCGAGGGATGCAGGCGCCGCGCATCGCCAAGCTCCTGCCCAATGCGGCAATGGACCCCGGATTCAATGCAGGTTCAGGGTTCCCGATCACGCCGGAATGCATGGTGCGCTATCCAGACGGTCGGATTCTCATCGGCGGAGCCTTTCAGGCCTATGACGGCCATCCTGCACATGGCATTATCTGCCTCCATGCGGATGGGTCCGTGGATGACAGCTTCGATCAAGGTAGCGGCTTCCGCATGAATAACGCCTCATCGAACGGTGGTGTCCCTGGCACTGGGGCGGTGGTTGCTATGGAGCTTCAGCCCAACGGCCAGGTGGTCTGCCTCGGTGAGTTCCACATGTACGATGGGCATGGACGCAACCGGGTCGCACGGATCGGTTCGGGGGCAAGTGTCCTGATCAGTGCGCGGGTGATGCTGGAGGGCGCGTTCGACGCGGATGCCTTCGATGGGGAAGGAGGGATGGCGCCGTTGATCCCCAGGGCCCAGTTGCCATTGACGGAGCCCTACCGTGGGCTGGGCTTCCTGCATGTGCGCGGCGGCAGCGAGTCCACCTCGGCAGCGGTCATGCAGATGCAGGGCGCCGGCGCCATCATCGACTGGGTGCTGGTGGAGCTCCGCGATGCGCAGGACCCGGCACAGATCGTGGCCACGCGCAGTGGGCTGCTGCGCGCCGATGGGTGGATCGCCGATATGGATGGCAGCAGCCCTTTGCGCTTCCTCGGCACGCCCATGGGGCAGTATTTCCTCGCCGTGCGGCATCGGAATCACCTTGGTATCATGAGCGAGGCACCGCTGTTCCTGGGTTCACAGGCCATCCCCATCGACTTCACAGGACCGAACTACGGCACGTTCGGCACCGCTGCGCAGAAGGAAGTGGGCGGGAAGCGCATGCTGTGGGCCGGCGATGCCGATAGCGATGGCGTGATCAAGTATGTAGGTGAAGGCAATGACCGCGACCCGGTGCTGGTGGCGATCGGTGGCAACGTCCCGACGAATGTCGTCACGGGCTATGCGCGGGAGGACATCAACCTGGATGGCCTGGTGAAGTACGTGGGCGAGTCCAACGACCGGGATCCCATCCTGGTGAACATCGGCGGGAGCGTTCCGACCAGCATAAGAGCCGCGCAGCTTCCGTAGGTGCGCATGCCTGAGCGGAATGCCCGCCGTCGGGCAGGTACTTTCGCCGCATGATCAACGGCAAGGAGGCCATGGTGGAGGAGTTCGTGCTCCATCGCATCGGCACGGAAGGGGCGCCTAGCATCCTCAGCGACTACAGCGCGGTGCTCCAGGGGCCCGAGGAGCAGGAGTTCCTGCGGAAGCTCTTCCTGAAGCCCTTCGCGAACGTGGTGCAGACCAGTGAGTTCGCCGGCCGGGAGGGCGAAGCGAACATCCTTGAAGGCCTCTGCGCGAAGGCGGCGAAGGGCAAGGACCTCGTGGGCGTCTCGCGCGCCATCGCCAAGCACCTCATCGATGTGGCCAACGCCCATGAGGCGCGCAGCGGCGACCTGTTCGTGGCGTGCTTCAATGGTGTTGAGCTCGGCGGCGCGGTGCACGATGCGCTCGGCATCCTCAAGTTCGATGAGAAGGAGGTCTTCATCGAGAGCAAGGCCGAAGGAGAGGCCTTGGCCATGCAGCTGAAGCGCGGGCTCGGCGGGCGCAAACCGGACCAAGCGTTGCTCGTGGTCTTCACGGCGGAGGCGCCCACGCTCTTCGTGATCGACGATGATCCGCGCCAGCCCTATTGGCAGCAGGCCTTCATCGGGCTCCGCGCCAAGCGCGATCATGTGAACAGCACGCGCAACGTGCTCGAGATGACGCGCGCCTTCATCACCGAGCAGCTCCCCCAGGACTACGAGATCCCCAAGACCGATCAGATCGACCTGCTGAACCGCTCAGTGCAGTACTTCAAGGAGAACACGGAGTACGACCGGGGCTCCTTCGCGCGCGAGGTGTTCCAGAACGATGAAGTGGCCGGCTCCTTCGAGCGCTTCGGCAGCCGGTTCCAGGAGGAGCGGGCGGTGGACCTCGATGAGCGCTTCGCCATCAGCGCCGATGCCATGAAGAAGCAGGCCCGCGTGTTCAAGAGCGTGCTCAAGCTCGACAAGGACTTCCACATCTACATCCACGGCGATCGCAACAAGATCGAGCGCGGCGTTGACGAGAACGGCCGGAAGTTCTACAAGATCTACTACGAGCAGGAGCTGTGATGCGCAAGGCCGGGCACCATGCGCGCGGAGGGTCGTTGAGGCGGCACCGCTAACGAAGGTTATATTGATTCGGGCGCATGGCGCCCATTGCTTTGACCGCACCTGAGCCAGCGCATGCACCGCACAACGCGCCTGGCCAACGATGCGACCATGAAGCTCCTTCCTGCTGCTCTCCTAAGCGCCGCGCTGCTCTTCCACCTATCGGTGAATGCCCAGCCGGGCACGGTCGATCCCACTTTCGATCCCGGCGCCGGGCCGAATAATCGTGTGCTCGTCACCGCCGTGCAGGCCGATGGCAAGGTGCTCATCGCCGGCGATTTCACGCAGGTGGCCGGCACGCCGCGAAACAGGATCGCCCGGCTGAATGCCGACGGCAGCCTCGATGCCACCTTCGATCCGGGCTCAGGGCCGCAATTCGCCGTGTTCGCCATCGCTGTTCAAGCCGATGGGAGGATCCTGGTCGGCGGGCACTTCAACACCTTCAATGGGACATCAAGTGGGATGATCGCACGGTTGAATGCCGATGGCAGCCTGGATAGCGGATTCACGCCTGGCTCCGGCGCCGATTGGCTGGTCCTTTCCATCGCCGTGCAGCCCGATGGCCGGATCCTGGTAGGCGGCAATTTCGATTCATTCAACGGACTGCCGCGTTCAGGCATCACCCGGCTCAATGCCGACGGCAGCCAGGACCTCAGCTTCAATCCCGGCACCGGACTGGCCACCACCGGCGCGGCGAAGACGGTGAACGCCTTCGCGCTGCAGCCCGACGGTCGCATCGTCATCGCCGGTCAGTTCAGCAGCTACAATGGCACCGCGCGCAGCTGCATCGCGCGCTTGAATGCCGATGGCAGCCTGGATGCCTCCTTCAATCCCGGCACGGGCGCCACGAACGGCGATATCGACGACATGGTACGGCAACCGGATGGCAAGCTCGTGATTGCGGGCAACTTCACGAACTACAATGGCACCTCGACTCCGCGTTTCGCGCGCGTGAACCCCGATGGCTCCTTGGATACGGGCTTCAGCACGGGCACCGGCCCCGACAGCTTCGTGCTCGCGCTGGCGCTGCAAGCCGATGGGCGCATCCTGCTCGGCGGTTTCTTCGATTCCTATAACGATGTGGTGGTCCGCGATGTGGCGCGCGTGAATCCCGATGGCACCTTGGATGAGACCTACGGCTCCATACCCGGTGCATTCGGACTCGACAACGGCATCTACGACATCGCCTTGCAAGCCGATGGCAAGCTCATCATCGGCGGCCTGTACTCCCAGTTCGACGAAACGCTGCGCAATAACATCGCGCGATTGGAGAGCGGCGGGTTCCTGGATGTGAGCGAGGGCCCGAACCCGGCAAGGCAGCTGTTGGCGTGGCCGAATCCAACCACCTCCCTGCTCATGCTCCCGGTTGCTGCTTCAGGAACCATTGTTGATGCGCGAGGGCGCGAGGTTCAGGCATTCACGCGAAGCACCGCGTTGGATGTTGCCGTATTGGCTCCAGGCAGCTACATCCTTCGCACGGATGATGGGCAGTCGGTGCCTTTCCTGCGGGAATAGCGGAACTTCATCCGCCGATGCTCACCATGGGCCTCGCGCTCAGGTCGTGCAGCACCTCTTCCTGCTTCTCCGGCTTGAATTGCGGCAAGCCACCCAGCATCGCATGCTTCGCCAGCACGTTCGCCTCGATCAACGGGGCGATGTCATCGCCGTTCCGCAACGCTGAGAGCAGGTCCGTCTCCTCCCGCGCGAAGAGGCAGTTGCGCATCTTGCCTTCGGCTGTCAGGCGCAGGCGGTCGCAGCTGCCGCAAAAGGGCTCGGTCACCGTGCTGATCACCGCGAAGGTGCCTTTCCAGCCGGGCACGCGGTAGGCCTTGGCCGTGCTGTGCGGGTCGTCGTCCAGCTTCTCGAAGCTGTGCACGCTGCCGATGTGGCCCAGCATCTCGGCGTAGGTGTACACGCGCTCGCGGCCCCAGTGGTTGCCGGCGAAGGGCATGAACTCGATGAAGCGCACATGGATGTCGCTGTCGCGCGTCAGCTCAACGAAGCGCAGGATCTCGTCATCGTTCACGTCGCGCATGACCACCATGTTCACCTTCACCCGCAAGCCGCGCTCCAACGCTGAGCGGATATTGCTCCAGACCGTGCCGAAGCCGTCGCGTCGCGTGATCCTCTTGAAGCGCTCGGCATCGAAGGAGTCAAGGCTTATGTTGAGGCCCTGCAATCCCGCATCGACCAGGCCATCCAGGTGCTTGTGCAGACTGAGCGCGTTGGTGGTAAGGCCCAGCGATGCGCCGAGCTGTGCCATGTCACGTACGATGTCCACGGCATCCGGTCGCACCAAGGGCTCGCCTCCCGTGAGCCTGATCTTGTTCACGCCGTACCGCTCCACGAACAGCCGGGCGATGGTGGCGATCTCCTCCCGCGTCATCAGTTCCTCCTGCTTCAGGAAGTGCTGGTCCTCTGGCATGCAGTAGGTGCAGCGCAGGTCGCACTTGTCCACGATGCTGATGCGCAGGCTGCGGTGCGTGCGGCCGTGGCCGTCGGTGAGCGCGATCATGGGCGCAACGAAGGTACCGTGCTACCTTTTCGCCGCGGTGCTTGCCACCGTATCGTGTATGCGCAGCTTCCTATCTCTGCCCGTGGTCATGCTCTTCGCCGGTTGCGCCTCCAAGCCGCCCGGCATGACGCCGGTGCGACCTTTTGCGGTGGACCGCTACTTGGGCCTGTGGTATGAGGTGGCCCGCTTGGACCATTCCTTCGAGCGCGGCCTGGAGCATGTCACAGCACAATACGACCGCAACGCGGACGGTTCCATCCGCGTGCTGAACCGCGGCTACGATGCCGCCCAAGGACGGTGGAAGGAAGCGACGGGAAAGGCAAAGCTGGCAGGTGCGGCCGATGAGGGACGGCTGAAGGTGTCCTTCTTCGGTCCCTTCTATGGCGGATACAATGTCGTGGCGCTCGATCCGGACTACCGCCATGCCCTGGTGGTGGGCAACAGCACGAAGTACCTGTGGATCCTGTCACGAACACCCGAACTGCCGGAGGAGGCCCGCGTCCGCTATCTGGCGCTGGCCCGTGAGCTGGGCTGCGATCCCGATGCGCTCATCTGGGTGAGGCACGATCAAGCACCGGCAAATGGCATGGCGCCTTGGATGCCTCATTGAGCTGCCCCATTCCAATGACCATCGGACGATGAAGCACAAGGCCTCTCTGCTGCGCTGCACCTGGCCCGGCGCCGACGCCCTCATGCTCGCCTACCACGACACCGTATGGGGGACGCCGGAGCATGACGATGTGAAGCTCTACGCCAAGCTGGTGCTCGATGGGGCCCAGGCAGGCCTGAGCTGGAAGACCATCCTGTACCGCAGCGAGGGCTATCGGAAGGCCTTTGACGATTGGAACGTGGAGAAGATCGCCCGGTACGGGAAGAGGGACGTTGAGCGTCTGCTGGCCGACGAAGGCATCATCCGCAACCGGGCCAAGGTGGAGAGCGCCATCAAGAACGCCCAGGCCTGGCTCCGGATCATGGAAGGGGGGAAGGGCGCCTTCAACGACTTCCTGTGGAAGCATGTGGACCACCGGACGGTCGTGAACCGTTGGACCGACACCCGGCAGCTGCCCGCGAGCACCCCGGTCTCTGATGCGCTGAGCAAAGACCTGAGGAAGGCGGGCTTCAGCTTCGTGGGCACCACCATCGTCTACGCCTACATGCAGGCCATCGGCATGGTGGACGACCATCTGGTGGGCTGCTTCCGCAAGGCGAAGGGATAGGCGGTAGTTTCGGGGCGTGAGCGTGCGTGTGCCTGTAGACCCGGTGGCGATCCTGCGGGTGGAAGCCGGGGTATCCGCGCCGGCGGATGACCTGTTGGTCACCGAGGAGCCTTTGGAGATCCGCCTCGGTCACGGGCCGCTCGACGATCGCCGGGAGTTCCGGCTGAGCGTGACCATGCGCACGCCGGGTCATGACGAGGAGCTCGCGCTGGGATTTCTCTTCACCGAAGGGCTTATCGCGGCGCCGGACGAGGTGCTGCGCGTGGCCTACTGTGCGAACGTGAAGCCCGAGGAGCGCGGCAACGTGGTGCGCGCCGAGCTGCGGCCGGACATCGAGCTGGATCCCTTGCGCTGGCAGCGCAACTTCTACACCACCAGCAGCTGCGGGGTCTGCGGCAAGAGCAGCATCGAGGCGGTCCATGCGCAGTGCCCGCGGACCATCCGGCCCTGGGGTGGGGTCGATGCGGAAGTGATCACGGCCTTGCCGGACCGCATGCGTGCGGCACAGGCGGTATTCAGGCATACGGGGGGTATCCATGCGGCCGCGCTGTTCGATCGTGAGGGAAGGCTCCTGGTGCTGCGCGAGGATGTGGGCCGCCACAATGCTGTGGACAAGGTGATCGGGGCGGCGCTCAATGCCCGGCTGCCGACCGAGAAGAGCATGCTGCTCGTCAGTGGCCGCGCGGGCTTCGAGCTCGTGCAGAAGTGCGTGGTGGCGGGCATCCCTTTGATGGCCGCCGTAGGAGCGCCCTCCTCCTTGGCCGTGCAGCTGGCGCGCGATAGCGGTCTCACGCTCTTGGGCTTCCTCCGCGACGACCGCTTCAATATCTATGCAGGCGGAGCATGAGCGCATCTACCCGCATCCCTTCGGAGCGCATCGCGGAGCTCACCCGCGAACCCATCGCCATCACACCCTATGATCCGGCCTGGCCAGCGCGGTATGCGGCCGAAGAGGCCCGACTCAAGGCTGCGCTGCCCGGCGACCTCTGCACGTGCATCGCCCATATCGGGAGCACGGCCGTCCCCGGCCTCAGTGCCAAGCCGGTCATCGACATCCAAGTGGAGGTGACCGACCTGGGCCGTGTTCGCATCGAAGTGGTGCCGGTGATGAAGCAGCTCGGCTATGAGTTCATCTGGCGGCCCAGCATGGGCGAGCGGGCGCCATGGTATGCCTGGTTCATTGCGCGCGATGGGGCGGGAAACCGGATGGTGCATGTCCATATGGTGGAACCGGATCACGCCACAGCGGACCGCCTGCTCTTTCGCGACTACCTGCGGGCCCGCCCGGAGGCTGCCGCGGCCTATGAATCCCTCAAGCGCGCATTGGCGCAGGAGTTCCCGAATGACCGTGCGGCGTACACGGCGCACAAGTCGGCATTCATCCAGGATGCGCTGCGCGAGGCGCGCGGAACAGCCACCCCGCCGGAGGCCTAGGGGCCGAAACCATCGGGAGCGGATGCCGGGCATCGCAGTCCAAGGCACTGCAGCGTCGGGAATCCGCGCAAGGCCTTGTGCGCTTTAATGGCTGATGCCGGACTGCCGCCGGCGGAACCTGTGGGGCGGATCCGTGCCGGGGGGCTAAGGAGAGCTCAGCAGCCAGGCATGCGTCTGGCCGCCTTTCGCCGCCCGCCAGAAGTAGCAGAACCGGTTGCGCTTGCCATTGAGCAGTGCCTGCACCTCCGGATGGTCACGGTCAGCATAGAACAGTTCGATGCGCCCTGTGGCTTCATCGAAGCGGGGCTGCCGGGGGATGCCGTCCGCAACGAAGCTCACAAGGACGCTGCGTGCCTTGCTGCCTTGGCGCGCCGGGGTCCCTGCGAACTCCATGCGGTCGGGTGCGCTGCGAAGGGCCTTGGTGATGCGCAGCACCTCCAAGGCGCCGAATGCCCGTAGACGCTCCGCTGCGCGTGGGCCGCTATCGGATAAGGCTGCCCGGCTGGTGGTCGTTTGCATGACGGAGGCGGTTAAGCGGTGAATATCGGTCTTGACGGCGCGCTTCCCCATGACGGTTTGCCTGCGAAGGCCAAACTTCATGTAGGCTTAACGATCGCATTACCTTGATCAAACCCAGCGGCGATCCAGCGCGTACTTCACCAGACCGGCGGAGCTGCGGACGTTCAGCTTGGTCATCAGCTTCTTCCGGTGGCTCTTCACGGTCTCTTCGCTGATGAACAGCGCCGCGCCGATCTCGGAATTCGTCCGCTCCAGCGCGATGAGGCGGATGATCTCGCGCTCCCGTGCGGTCAAGCCGATGTATTCCCCATCGGGACGCTTCTCCGTGTAGCGATACCCATTGGCTACGCTCACCTGAGCGGCCTGGCTCAGGAAGCGCTGGCCTTGCACGCAGCTGCATATGGCTTCCACCAGCTCTTCGCGCGGGCCGCCTTTCACCAGGTACCCGCATGCACCCTCGATGAGCATGCTGTTCACGTATTCGATCTCGGTCAGGGCCGAGAAGGCGAGCACCCGCAGCCCGGGGAACTCCCGGTGGATGGCCCGCATGGTGTCGATGCCATCCTTGCCGGGCAGCGAAACCTCCAAGAGCACCAGATCAGCTGGCGTCCGGCGCAGGAAGTCCAGCAGTTCCGTTCCGGTGCGCACATGTCCGGTCACCTGCAATCCGTCCACCCCCTGCAGCCACGACCGAACGCCTTCGGCGATCAGCTCCAGCGGGTCGGCGATGACGATGCGCGTGCCTTCCATGGATCATGCGCCCATCCAGAGGGGAAGGGCCCATCGAAGCTAACGCCTGCAGGGCACTCCGCACGGCACGGCTCCTGGTTTCACCCGTTGTGGGCGATCCGCCCGGCAGACCGGCTCCGCCCGAGGGCAGAGGGGACCTGGGTCCGCAGCCATTCCAGTGCGGCGGCCTCCTTCCGGAAGACCCGCGCCGGAAAGGGCTGGGGGAACCAGTTGAAATAGAACCTGGAGACGCTGTGCATCAAGGGCGCCGGGGCTACTACGGCCAGTGCGGCGATCCGTCGATGGTCGCGCTCGCCCAGGAAGTGGTCCACGTTGGTAGCCTCCGGTGCGACCGGCACTTCTGGCGGGATGATGACCAGCAGGGCGTGCGGCTCACCGCCAAGCGATCGCTCCAGCGCACGGGCGGCCTTGCGGATGTGGTCGGGCTCGAAGCGCATGCTCGCCTTGTAGCGCTGCACGAGGAGCCGCGGTTCCGGCTGTTCAATGGTGAAGAGCGGGGCAGGGGGTAGGTTCCTGGCCATGGGGTAGGGTGGGACTCTTCCGGGTCATGGCTCCTCCACCGGTGCACCCTTGCTGCATGCACCGGCTGATGCAATGACGTGGATCCCGCCATCGGGTTGGTTCCCCGCCGCTAGCCGAACAGGTGGCTGAGGACCTCCTCCACGCGCCCAACCTGCACCAAGGCCATGCCCTTGGGGTTGCCGACCCCCTTGGTGCCCCGGGGGATGAACATGCGCGAGAAGCCCATCTTCTGCGCTTCGGCGATGCGCTGCTCGGTGCGGGTCACGGGGCGGATCTCGCCGGTGAGACCGACCTCCCCGCAGAACGCGCAGTCCATGGGGATCGGGATATCGGCGTTGCTGCTGAGCACCGCGCACACCACTGCGAGGTCGATGGCCGGCTCCTCCACGCGGAAGCCGCCGGCGAGGTTGAGGAACACGTCCTTCTGCCCAAGCCGGAATCCGCAGCGCTTCTCAAGCACCGCCAGCAGCATGTTCATGCGCCGCAGGTCGAAGCCCGTGGCGCTGCGCTGCGGCGTGCCGTATACGGCGCTGCTCACCAGCGCCTGCACCTCGATCAGCAGCGGGCGCTGCCCTTCGAGCGTCGCGCTCACGGCCACGCCGCTGGGGCGCTCGCGGCGGTCCCCGAGCAGCACCTGGCTGGGGTCCTCCACGGCCGCAAGACCGGTGCCGTGCATCTCGTAGATGCCCAGCTCGTTCGTGCTGCCGAAACGGTTCTTCAGGGGGCGCAGCAGCCGGTAGGCGTGGTCACGGTCGCCCTCGAACTGCAGCACGCAGTCCACCATGTGCTCCAGCACCTTGGGGCCGGCGATGAAGCCGTCCTTGGTGATGTGACCGATGAGCACCATGGGCACATCGGTGGCCTTGGCGAAGCGCATGAGCTCGGCTGTGCATTCCCGCACCTGTCCCACGCTGCCGGGGCTGGCATCGAGGGTGGCGGTGTGCAGCGTCTGTACGCTGTCGATCACCACCAGCCCCGGCCGCAAGGCTTCGATGTGCTTGAAGATGTTCTGGGTGTTGGTCTCCGTCAGCACATAGCATCCTTCTCCCACGGCCGCGCCGGCTTCCTGCTGCAGGCGCTCCGCACGCATCTTCACCTGGTGCTCGCTCTCCTCGCCGCTCACGTACAGGGTGCGCAGGTGCGGATTGCGCAGCGCGGTCTGCAGCAGCAGCGTGCTCTTGCCGATGCCGGGCTCTCCGCCGATGAGGGTGATGCTGCCGGGCACCAGTCCGCCGCCCAGCACACGGCTCAGTTCACGGTCGCTCAGCGGGATGCGGGGGCCGTCCTGCGCGGGGATGTCGCCGATGGCGATGGGCTTGGCGCCCCGGCCCTTCACGCTGGCCGGTGTACCGCGCTTCTCCTCCACGCGGTCGCGCACCTCCTCCACGAGGGTATTCCATTGCTTGCAGCTGGGGCACTGCCCGAGCCATTGGGGGAAGGCCGAGCCGCAGGCCTGGCAGACGAATTGGGAACGGACCTTAGCCACGGCGGATCCGCTCGACCAGGGCCGTGGTGGAGAATCCGTCCACGAGCTTCAGGCTGCGCACCGCGCCGCCCGCGGCCCTCACCTCCTGGGCCCCGACGATGCGGTCTTCGCTCCAGTCCCCGCCTTTCACCAGCACATCCGGCACGATGGCCTTGATCAGGTCCAGCGGCGTGTCCTCATCGAAGATCACCACGGCATCCACGAGTCGGAGTGCGGCAAGGACCTTGGCCCGGCTGTCCTGGTCGTTCAGCGGCCGATCCGCGCCCTTGCCTTGACGGCGTACGCTGGCATCGCTGTTCACGCCGATCACCAAGCGGTCGCCCAGCGCGGCGGCCTCCTGCAGGTACTCCACGTGCCCACGGTGAAGGATGTCGAAGCAGCCGTTGGTGAACACCACCCGGTCGCCCTTCATGCGCCAGATGTTGCAGAGCCGTTTGAGGTTCTCCAGGTCCACCACCCGGCGGTCCGTTGTAGGCGTGGCGACATCGCTGCTCATGGCTGGGCCGGTTTCTTCAACGCCGACAAAAGTAGCGACGCACCGCCCAGCACGATGAGCATGACGGTCTGTGCCGCCCAGAGCAGCCAGCCCATGGCCAATGCATCGGGCCGCAACAGGCCGCCGCCTTCGGGAGGTGGCATGTATACCCCCACGATGAGCGCCACGAATGCGGGGTACACGCCGATGCCGCCCTGCACGAGGATGATTCCGATGGCGCCGGCGATGAAGCCGGCGAGGATGGCATCGAAGCTCACTTCCGACATGGTCGGCAGGCAATAGAACCCCACGTAGAACATCCCCACGTAGGAGGCCCAGATGAGCAGGGTGTGCCCTAGGAACAGGAGCTTCTTGCGGGTGTGGAGCACGGTCTGCAGCCCTTGGAGGAACCCGCGCACCGCATCCATGGCCCGGGCGCGCAGCGCCGGGCGCGTGATCACGATGTAGGCACCCGCCACGGCCACGAGCGCCAGGGCCGCTACCAGGATCATCCCCAGGTGCCCGCCGCCTTCGTCCGTCGCCGCACCGCCCTGTTCGGCCCTGAACCGCGCGATCTGCGCCTGGAAGAGGTCCAGCTTGTCGATCTGCATGGCTACGGCTGCTCCCGCGATCGCCAGGAGCACGGCCATGTCCACCACGCGCTCCGCCATCACGGTGCCGAAGCCCTTCTCGAACGGCACCTGCTCGGCGCGGTACAGCAGCGCTGCTCGGCTCGCCTCGCCGGCGCGCGGGATGAACATGTTCACGAAGTAGCCCGTCATGACGCCATGGTAGCAGTTCCAGAACCCGGGTCGGTAGCCGAGCGGCTCCAGCAGGTAGCGCCAGCGCCAGGCGCGGCTCACATGCGCCACCCAGCCCACGGCGATGGCCAGCATCAGCCAGCCCATGTCGGCCTGTCGGAACGCGTTGAACAGCTCCGTGCGCTGTTCCGGGCTCAGGTCGCTGTACTGCTTGTGGATCAACCAGAAGCCGATGGCCAGCGGCAGGCCGAGCTTCAGGGCGTTGATCAACGCCTTCTTCACGCCTTCAGTTTGTTGGTGCGCTCGTCGGGGAAGACCACCACGGGCCGGAATGCGCGGGCCTCCTCGAGGCCCATGCGCGCATAGGCCACCACGATCACCACATCGCCCACCGTGGCCTTGAGCGCGGCCGGACCGTTCAGGCAGACCGCCCCGCTGCCCCGCTCACCCTTGATCACGTACGTTTCCAGGCGTTCGCCGTTGTTCACGTTCAGCACCTGCACTTTCTCGCCCTCCACGAAACCGGCCGCGTCGATCAGGTCCTCGTCGATGGTGATGCTGCCGATGTAGTTCACATCGGCCTCCGTGATGCGCACACGGTGGAGCTTGGCACGGAGCACTTCAATGGTCATGGCTCGGACTGGCCCCGATGGCCTTTACGCCTCAGGGGGCGCAAAGCTACCCTCCCGCTTGGGATTGGGCGCTCAGGGCCGCTTGGCGGTGATGTTGTCGATGAGCCTGACCGCGCCTACCCGGGCGGCGATCAGCAGGGCCGCCTCCGCCACCCCGTCCCAGTCGTGCAGCGGCTCCAAGGTGTCAGGGTGCGCAACGGCCAGGTATTCCACGCCAACGGCGGGCACGGTGGCGAGCACCTCCCGGCCGGCATCCAGCGCCTCGTCCACGGTGGCCCGGAAGCACAGGCGCGCAACCGCTTGCAGCGCTGCGTGCAGAATGGGGGCCTGCGCACGGTCCGCCGCAGTGAGCCGGAGGTTCCTTGAGCTCATGGCCAGGCCGTCCGGCTCCCGCACCGTGGGGCAGGGGCGGATGCGCTCAGGCCAGCGGTGTTCGCGGGCCATGGCACGGATGATGGCCAGTTGCTGGCGGTCCTTCTCCCCGAAGTAGGCCGCATCCGGCCGCACGAACAGGAAGAGCTGCTCCACCACGTTCACCACCCCTTGGAAATGCCCCGGACGATTCGGGCCCTCCCAGTGCCGGTCAAGCCCCAGCAGGTCGAAGACCTTCGGGGTGAACGATGCGAACAGCTCCTCGCGCCGGGGCAGGAAGACGCCGTGGCAGCCCGTCTGTTCCAGCAGCAGCTGGTCCTGTTCGAGCTGCACGGGGTAGCTCGCCAGGTCGTTCGGGTCGTTGAACTGCAGGGGGTTGACGAAGATGCTGCACACCACGCGGTCGCATTCGCTCAGGGCGATGCGCACCAGGTCCAAATGGCCTTCATGCAGGGCGCCCATGGTGGGCACGAAGCCGATGCGGGCCCCGCTGCGCCGGCAAGCCGCCGACCAGGTGGCCATCTCGGCCGGCTGGGTGATCACCTTCATTGAAGTCGTTGGGAATGAGGCCGGAAGCGGGCCAATCTAGGGTCCCTTCGTTGAAGTTACCCCCGAAAGTCTATATTTTTGTACCCCTGAATTCCCCTTGCCCCATGAGTTTGAAGAATGCGAAAGTGCTGACCATCTCCCAGTCCATCTCTCCGTTCATGGACATTCCGGAGGAGATGGCGAAGGTGACGCGCCAGCTGCCGCAGGGCATCCTGGACCGTGGTAACGAGATTCGCGTCTTCATGCCCAAGTTCGGGTGCATCAACGAGCGCAGGCACCAACTGCATGAGGTGATCCGCCTCAGCGGGATGAACCTCATCATCAACGACACCGATCACGCCCTGCTGATCAAAGTGGCCAGCGTGCCCAGCGCGCGCATGCAGGTGTACTTCATCGACAATGAGGAGTATTTCAAGCGCAAGGCCGACACGCACGACCAGGAGGGCTCCTTCTTCCCGGATAACGATGAGCGTGCGCTCTTCTTCGGCCGTGGCGTGCTGGAGACCGTTCGAAAGCTGGGGTGGGTGCCCGATATCATCCATTGCCATGGCTGGATGACGGCCTTCGTGCCCCTCTATATCCGGCACTACTTCGCGGACGACCCGCACTTCGAGAATGCGAAGCTGGTGATGAGCGTGTACGACCAGAAGGCGGAGCCGCTGGACAAGGACCTGGCGAAGAAGCTGGCCATGGAGGGCTTCGACAAGGACCTGCTCAAGGGCTTGAACAAGCCCACCACGGACGACCTCTACAAGTTCGGCATGGGCCTGAGCGATGCGGTGGTGAAGGGCAGCCCGAAGCTGGGCAAGGGCCTTGAGTCGGCCATCAAGGCCGAGGACAAGCCCACGCTGGCCTACGCCGGCGGCTCGGACCTGATCGGTGCCCACGCGGAGTTCTACCACAGCGTGCTCGAAGCCGCCTTGGTGTGAGCGGGCTTTCGCAACCATCGGTCCTGCGGCTGGCGGCAGCCATGGCCGTCATCGCCTTCGCCGCGTGCCGGAAGCCGGATCCCGATGCCGGTACCGGCCTGCTGCCCGGCGATCCGCTCGGAACGGTGATCGACACCGCGAGCCTTCATGCCTACACGGTGGCCGACACCAGTTTCCGCTCCATCGGGCTCTCCAAGCAGCTGCTGGGGTCCTTCATCGATCCGGAGTTCGGCCTCACCCGTGCCGGCATCGTCACCGAGGTGAGGCTGAGCGCCTTCAATATCGGGGCGGGACAGGGCTCCTCGGGCCTCGTGGCCGACAGCCTGGTGCTTGCGCTGGCGTTCGATGGGGCGAACTACGGCTACGGCAACCTCGACGCGCAGGTGTTCCGCGTGCATGAGCTGGGCGAGCGCCTCGCCATCGATTCCCTCTACCGAAGCAGCCGGATGCCCGTCACCGTGGGCGACGACCTGCTCGCCGTCCGCGGCGGGCGCATTACCCCGCAGCCGCTCCGCAAGCCGTACATCCTCGGCGACAGCCTCGCACCGCAGCTGCGGCTCAGGCTCGCTCAGGCAAAGGCTGATACCTTCCTCGACGCCTTCGGCACCAGCGACCTGTCCTCCGACGAGGCCTTCCTCGAGTTCTTCCATGGCTTCTACGTCACCGTGGACAACAGCGGGCAACTGCCCCTCCAGAACGGCATCCTCTATTTCGACCTGCTCGCAGCGGCCTCGAAGCTGACCCTCTACTACCGCGACCAGAACGACCAGCCCGACCTGACGCGCGCATTGGATTTCCCCATCAACGCCAACTGCGTGCGCTATGGGGTGGTGGAGCACGACCGCTCACAAGCCACCGATCCCGGGCTCCTCCTGGCCCTGGCCGACCCCGAGCAGCCGGCACAGCGCACCTACGTGCAAACGCTCGCCGGCACGCGCACCGTCATCAGCCTCGCCTCGCTGACCGCCTACCGCGGCCAGCGCGCCGTGCTGGCCAAGGCCGAGCTTGTGGTGCCCACCGATGGCAGCTGGTATCCCTACTATCCGCCGCCCACCCAGCTCTTCCTCTTCCGGAAGGATGCCGCTGGGAACGATGTCTTCCTGCCCGACCAGCTGACCGGCATCGGCGCCATTGACGGCAACTTCAGGGCGACGGACAAGGAATACCGGTTCAACATCACGCGCTTCGCGCAGGGCGTGATCGATGGCACGTATGAAGACCCGGAGCTGGAAGTGCTCCCCGGCAGCGGGGGCATCTCGGCGAACCGCGTGGTGCTCAGCGGGCCGGCAGCGGCGCAACGGCCCATGCGCCTGCGCCTAACATTCACCTCATACTGAACCAGCCATGTGCGGAATCGTGGCGTACCTGGGCCATAAGGAAGCCTACCCCATCCTGATCAACGGCCTCAGGCGGCTGGAGTACCGTGGCTATGACAGTGCCGGTGTGGCGCTGATGGATGGCGGGGAGCTCACCATCTACAAGTGCCAGGGCAAGGTGAGCGACCTCGAGGCCCATGTGGCGGGCAAGTCCACCAAGGGCACCGTGGGCATGGGTCACACCCGGTGGGCCACGCACGGCCCCCCGAACGACATCAATGCGCACCCGCACCGCGCCACCAGCGGTGACATCGCCATCATCCACAACGGCATCATCGAGAACTACGCCGCCATCAAGGAGGAGCTCCGTCACCGCGGGCACCGGTTCCGCAGCGATACCGACACCGAGGTGCTGGCCCACCTGATCGACGATGTGCAGCGCACCGATGGCGTCGACCTCGCCGAAGCGGTGCGCTTGGCGCTGCAGAGCGTGGTGGGCGCCTACGCCATCGTGGTGCTCGACCGAAAGTCGCCGGACATGCTGGTGGCGGCGCGCAAGAGCTCGCCTCTGGTGATCGGCATCGGCGACGATGGCGAGCACTACCTGGCCAGCGATGCCACGCCCATCGTCGAGCACACGCGCAACGTGGTGTACCTGGAGGATGGCGAGATCGCCGTCATCGACCGGGCGCATGGGCTCCGGATCAGGAACATCAAGAACCAGGTGAAGACGCCCTTCATCCAGGAACTGGAGATGCACCTGGAGGCGCTGGAGAAGGGGGGGTACGACCACTTCATGCTGAAGGAGATCCATGAGCAGCCCCGCAGCATCCGCGACAGCATGCGCGGGAGGCTCAACCTGGCCACCGGCGAGGTGGTGCTGGGCGGCATCAAGGACCATGAGCAGCGGTTCGTGAATGCCAAGCGGATCCTCATCCTCGGCTGCGGCACCAGCTGGCACGCGGGACTGGTGGGCGAGTACCTGTTCGAGGAGCTGGCCCGGATCCCTGTGGAGGTGGAGTATGCCAGCGAGTTCCGATACCGGAACCCCATCGTGCACGAGGACGACATCGTCATCGCCATCAGCCAGAGCGGCGAAACGGCCGATACGCTCGCGGCCATCGAGCTGGCCAAGAGCCGCGGCGCCACCATCTTCGGCATCTGCAACGTGGTGGGCAGCAGCATTGCGCGCGTGACGCACGCGGGCTCCTACACCCATGCAGGCCCCGAGATCGGTGTGGCGAGCACCAAGGCGTTCACGGCACAGGTGACGGTGCTCACCCTCATGGCCCTTATGATCGGCCAGCGCAAGGGCGCCCTTCCCGCCAGCACATTCCATGGGCTGCTCAACGAGCTTGACGCCATACCGGAGAAGGTGCAGCGCGTACTGGCCGCCGAGTCGCAGATCCGCTCCATCGCCGACATCTATAAGGACGCCGCCAATGCGCTCTACCTGGGCCGGGGCTACAGCTTTCCGGTGGCGCTGGAAGGTGCGCTGAAGCTGAAGGAGATCAGCTACATCCACGCCGAGGGCTACCCGGCCGCGGAGATGAAGCACGGCCCCATCGCCCTGATCGACGAGGAGATGCCCGTGATCGTGATCGCCACCAAGGGCGCCAGCTACGAGAAGGTGGTGAGCAACATCCAGGAGGTGAAGGCGCGCAAGGGGAAGATCATCGCCATCGTCACCGAGGGCGACCGCGTGGTGAAGGACCTGGCGGACCACACCATCGAGATCCCCGAAACCGCCGATCCGTTGGTGCCCCTGCTGAGTGTGGTGCCGCTGCAGCTGCTCAGCTACCACATCGCCGTGATGCGTGGCTGCAACGTGGACCAGCCCCGCAACCTGGCGAAGAGCGTCACGGTGGAGTAGGCGCCTCCGCCCACATGAGGACGCGGCCGTTGTTGCGGAAGCGCTCCAGGTCCCTGGCCGTGATCAGGTGCACCAGGTCGATGAGCACGAGCACGCCGAAACCGCCGAAGGTGAGGCCGTATACCACGGCCACCTTGGGCGTGGTGCCGAGGTAGAGCCGGTGCGCACCGAAGGGCCCCAGCAGGGCTGCCAGGCCAATGGCCACGGCCCGATGGTTCTCCGGAGCAGCGGCCAGGGCCGCTGACCACTCCTCTTCGGTGAGCATGGCCGGTTGGGGCGTTGCGGGCAGGAACGGCCCGGCGGCACTCGCTGAACCGCCCATGGCGATCAACAGTGCAGCGGCCATGGCGGTCAAGACCCCCCAGCCTGGGCCGCAGGAACTGCCGGGCGTCACGGTGCGATGGAGCGCTGTGATCGTCACTTCGCCGCTGCGAAGCGCCGAGCGACCTCCGCCCAGTTCACCACGTTCCAGAAGGCCGCGATGTAGTCCGGTCGACGGTTCTGGTAGTGCAGGTAGTAGGCGTGCTCCCATACATCCATGCCCAGGATGGGCGTGCCACCGCAGCCGGTGGCCGGCATGAGCGGGTTGTCCTGGTTGGGTGTGGAGCAAACATCGAGCTTGCCCCCCTTCTGCACGCACAGCCAGGCCCAGCCGCTGCCGAAGCGTGTGGCCCCTGCGGTGGAGAACTTCTCTTTGAAGGCGTCGAAGGAGCCGAAGTCGCGGGCGATGGCCTCGGCGAGCTCGCCGGCAGGCGCACCGCCGCCGTTGGGGCCCATGATGCTCCAGAACAGCGTGTGGTTATAATGGCCGCCGCCGTTGTTGCGCACCGCCATGTTGGCCATGTCCAGCCCTTTCAGGATCTCCTCGATGGCCATGCCGTCCATCGGGGTGCCCTCGATGGCCTTGTTCAGGTT
>ERZ761607.1706-NODE-1706-length-26036-cov-15.877410_pt1 | contig 26036 bp, 24 predicted proteins | sample MGYA00511164_ERZ761607 | MGnify/ENA primary metagenome ERZ761607 (study PRJEB28899, sample SAMN02445080) | bioreactor sludge metagenome | biome: EBPR sludge | place: Australia: Brisbane, Thorneside Wastewater Treatment Plant | collected 2011-06-22 ... | reverse complement strand
CCGCGTAGCATCCGCCAAAGCGCAGTCCAAGGTGTCTCGGATGACGCTTACAATGAATTCCACGTCAGGGGGAATCAAGTGTGAGTAAATCCTCTGATAGTAGCTAAGCAGCGTCTCACCAACTTCGTTACGGCGGTGGCGAAGAATGAAGAATATCTTCCTATACCCTTCTGGAGCTAGATGGAAATAATACATGGCTTCGTTCCAGGTCGTCATCTTCGCACTGGGCACCTTCCCGCCAGCCGTCCATTTGTGGGACTTGCACTCGATTAGAATCTTCGGAGACGCCGAACCCAGATCGAACGCATGCTTCTTCTTGGCATGCAACCCTACCGGAACGCAAAAGTTCTGAGTGACGCTGATCCCATCTGCTGCAAAATACTTGGCTGCCACACGCTCGAAATCAGCACCGACATGGGCGTTGCTTATCGAGCCAACTCTCTGGTGTGCTACGCGCATATTTTTTGGGAGAACAGTGTGATTAGTGCGATGCGATATCGCTTGGCGGCGATATTTTGGGGTTCATTTTCGGGCGATGATGCGGCTGGAGGCCTTGAATGACAAGGTTTTTGGGCATTTGCTTCGGCTTTTGGGATGTTTGGGCTTGCTTCATCATTCAGGGTTTCCAAGGAACTGATAGGTACACAGAATATCGGGTTGATTCGGGGTTCTTGACCTTCGGGAAGTGTGGTGGGGCAGCGTGGGGAGCGTCTCTTCCAAGGGGCGGACGGGCACGGCCAAGGCGGTGAAGGGGCTTGGCATGTCGCTCTTTCCTCAACGCGCCGCGTGTGCGCGGGCTGAGGGCGCAAAGGATCTGTCAGCGCCGCTCGTAGCCTGCACTTGCGCGCGCGGCGGCTGGGGGACCAGCCGCCCTACCTGGGGCTGCGTTGTTGCCAGATTGGACCGCTTGCAAAACCATGGGGTCTTCAAGAAAAACGACTCGGTTTGGCAGAAAAACAAATCGGGTTGCAAAAAAAACAAGTTGGGTTGACAAAAAAATGAATGGGTTTGGCAGAAAAACAAATCAGGCTGGCAGAAAAACAAGTCGGGTTGCCAGAAAAACAAGTCGGCTTGGCAGAAAAATGAATTGGGTCGGCAAAAAAATGAGTCTGGCTACTCATCAAATTATTGTTTTGTCAGCCCTGGTCACGTTTCGAGTTTAGCGGTTCTTTGGACGAGCTTGCCATTCTGTGGATTTGAAAGAATCTGGCTTGGATGTCTGACGATGAATGGCTTTATCATCCATCCAGTGATCGTTATTGGCATTCAAAGCTGGGTTTTGCGGACCCCTGTTTCCGGGGTTTTAAGACCCTTTTTCAAAGTTTGGTCACTTTTTTCTCGACAAACGGACCCGTTTTTCAGAATCTCCGGTTCGGGAAAGAAAAAAACCATTCGATTATGGCCAACACCGAATCCTCCTTTTTCGACCGTCTCCAGCGCGGCCAGCAGCTCAAAGCCGCGCTGACCACCTTCAACCCCGCCTTCGCCCCCGCCGATGACCGCCTGGGCACCGCCGAATTCAGCGATTTCCTCGACGAGATCGAGGCGCTCAACACCGGCGTGGCCGACATGGAAATGGCATGGAAGGACGGCGTCGCCTCCCGCCAGGAGCTGGCGAAGGACATCCGGGAGCGTACCTTGCGCGTGCTGGCGCGGGTGAAAAGCAATGTGGCCTGGACCCGCCAACTGCCTCCCGTGAAAGCCGCCGCCGACGCCCTGCGCGGCTACCGCACCCCCGCGCCGAAGCCGCCGCCGGACCAGCCGCCCGCGGGCCGCCGCGCGCCCGCCACCGACCAGAGCTACGCCGACATCAAGGGCCTGCTGGACAAGCTGCTGGCCGCGCTCAACCGCGTGCCGAATTACGACACGGGCGCGCCGGCGGACATCACCATCGCCACGCTCAACTCCCTGGCCACGCTGCTCGACGCGCAAAACCGCATGGTGGCCGGCCAGGAGCAGGCCGTGGCCGCCGCGCGCGCCCCGCGCCTGGCCGCCTACGAGTCCGAGGACGCCGCCGCCCCCGGCCTGCGCGCGCGCATGAAGGCCATCAAGGAGAGTGTGAAGTCCCAATACGGCTCCGCCTCCCCCGAATACGCGCAGGTGAAGGGCATCAAGGTGTAGCCGCGCCCGCAAGGGCGCGGGTGCGGGCGCGCTTGCCAAAGCGCGGGCCTGGCTCCCGCCGCCACACCCAAGCCCCGCATTCCGGCGGATGCGCCTGCCGCGCCCATCCCTCAAGCCGCCGGCGGCTCCACGCTGAGCTGCACGATGGCTTCGCGCGCGCGGGCGGCCTGCTCGGGGCTCATGATGAGGGTTTGGCGCGCCTTTGAACCTGGAAAGGAAATGGAAACCACGGATTGACACGGATCCACACGGATGGTCAGGGATCTGCGCGCTTTCGCCAGTTCACCCAGAGGGTGTTGGAATGTGTTTCCACAAGTCCCTCTTTATCTGCGCCCATCCGTGTCAATCTGTGGGTCTATTTTCCCATTTGGGTTGAAGGATCGTTTCTTGCGCGGACTCGCGCTCAAGACAGGGGCCGCACAGGGAGAGCAGGTCCTGCGCCCCGGCCAGAGAGCGGCCGGCGGAGGCCCATTCATCCGCGGCGCGCGCGACGAAGGCATCACGCAGCGGACCTGCGGGGAGCTGGAGGGCCAGCGCGCGCAGTTCGGCGATGGTTTTCGTCTTCACGGCCAGGATGCCGCCCAGGGTGCCGGCTGCCTTTTGCAACTCCGCGCGGTCCGCGTGACCCAGGAGCCATTGAAAGGCTTCCTGCGGCTTGGCATTGGCGAAGGCGCCGAGCCATTCCTCGCTCAGCCTGCTCCGCTCGGCCTGCGTGGGCAGTTGGGCGACTGTCTCCAGCCCTGCCGCGTGATCCACGCCATCGCGATGGCAGACCTTGGAAAGCAGGTAGTCGCGCAGCCGTGCGGGCTCGGCCGTCAATGCGGCGGCGAGCGCGCCCTGCGGGTCTTTTTGCATCCAGCCATCCCCGATCTGGACGAGCGCTTTTTCGCGCAGGAAGACATCGTCCAACTGCCCGGCCCAGGCGGCGTAGCGCAGCGGGTCGGCGCCGGCATTCAAGCCAAGGAGAATCTCGATGCCGGCCTCCTGGAGCACGCTGTCATCCTCCATGTCGGTGATGTATTGCCAGGCGGCGTCGGCGTCTGATTTCGTCCAGACACCGAGGATGGCACGCAGGGCGCTCTGCTTGTCTTGCGGAGAGGGGATGCCGCGCAGGGCCGCGAGCGCGCCCGCGTGGTCCAGGGCGGCCCAGCGCTCAAAGAGGGGATGCAGCAGCCGCCTTCTCACCTCCGGGAAGGGATTCCGCAAGAGGCCGCGCAGCATCACGGGCAGCTCATGGAGGCGCGCTTGCGAGACGGGGTGGATGGCCTCTGCCCAGTCCTCCGGCGTAAGCTGGGCCAAGCCGGCCTCTGAGGCGAGCGGCAGTGGTGCGGAATACCGGGCCGACGCGATCGGTTTGGCGGACTTCTTTAAAGAAGGCTGCACTTCTGCGGGTGGCACTGCCTGATCCGGCGAGGAGACGAACCAAAAACCTGCGATGCCGCAGAGCGCATGCAGGAGTGCCTGAAGCATGATTCTCATCGCACGGCCTCCAGGTGGTAGGTTCGCAGCAACTTTGCGCGCTGCTCGCGGTCCATGAGTTGCGCGGCGGCGGGGCTCCGGAGCCAGGCCAGCGCGGCGGTGCGGTCGCTCTCCAGCCAGTGCTCAGTGTGGTACTTGATATGCTTCTCGCGGACTTTCGGGTCCTGGATTCGTGCGTCCATCTCCAGGCCGCGCGGAGGATCGTTCCTACCGGTCTCGTGCGCGTAGCCCTGAAGGAGTTTGTCACGCTTTGCGGGGTCGGTTTCAGTGGTGAGCTGGCTTTCGAGGGACTGCGGGGCGATCTCGGCGAGCCTCATGCCGAGCATCCACTCGGCAGAGATGGCGTCTGGCGGAGATGGCCCATTGAGCTTGGCCAGAATGGCAGCGGTGTTGCGCCAGGAGCCCGCCTGATCGGCGAAGCCAACGAGGCCTTCCGCGAGGTAGGACCGGCCGTGGTCATCCAGTCTGGCAGCCAGGGCCAGCACACGCTCGGCGGGGAGGCGGGAGAGGCCGAAGGCGGAGTTCGTGAGCACGCCGACGGTGTTCAAGCGGTCGGGCGGCAGTGTCTCGATGAAGAGCAGCGCCGCCTCCGCATCGTTCGTGCTCCAATCGCTGACCAGGCGCCACAAGAGCGTGTCCGCCGCCTGTCCACGCGGCAGGCCGAGGATGATGCGGGCGAGCACATGCGGGTCCATGCGGCGGGCGTTTTGCATCAACTCCCGCGCCAGTCCAATGCGCTGCTCATCGGTGAGACCGGCGTCATGGTGAAAGAACCGCTCCGCCGCCGTGGTGTCGCCCTTTTGCATCCGCGCGCGCACCCATTCCATCGAGGCGGCGGCACTGGTGAAGGGCGGCGGCTTTGCTGCCGGTGATGTCGTGCCGGGAAGGATCGGGGCCGGCCCGGCGGTGGCATTTGCCACGCCCGGCGCAGTGGCGGACGGGCCGCACCACCACCCGGCGAAAGCTCCAAGCGCGAAACAGAGCGATGTGGTGGTCAACAGGCGGCAATAGGGGAGCATTTCGCCAACCGGAACGAACGAGCCGCCCAGGGGCTTGGCGAAAAGCGGGCATGCCAGCGCCAATGCGGTGAAGTTGTCCGGAGGGTGCGCCTGTCACTTCCGCGCCGGCGGCGGCTCCACGCAGAGCTGCACGATGGCCTCGCGCACGCGGCTGGTCTGCTCGGGGCTCATGATGAGGAAGCGGTGTTTGCCTTTGCCGTCCTTTGTGGGGCGGAAGAGCGTGGCGGAGTCGTCCTCGACGATCACATTGCCGGGCGGCGAAAGATCGAAGTAACCTCGGTCAGGATAAATGGCATACAGCACCGAGGTGGGGTCCCAGGTGGGGCGGTCGTGCGGCGGCGGGTTGTAGAGGTAGTAGGCGTCCTTGAGCGGATGCTGCGGCATGTAGTCGAGGTCCTGCTCGATCACGACATGCGGAAACGCCGCCGCCACGCCGATCTCGAAGCCGCTCCACACCATCGGCGTGGGCCATTCCTTCGCCAGCTTCTGCGCGGCGGGCACATCGAGCTTCACATTGTACTCGAGATGCCGGGTGTTGAAGTTCACCGTCTGAAACGCGCCGGCCATGAGGCTGAGCACCCTCACCTTTTTCGCGATGAGCGCCTTCGCCTCCGCGTCATCCATGAGCCGCGCCAGATTCGTGAAGAAGCCCACCTGCGCGATCACCACGCTGCCGTCCGGCTGCTTCGCGAGGATGTCTTTGATCAAAACGCCCGCCTCAGGTGCCTCCGCACCGCTTTTGAGGTCATGCGGATACTTGTCGGCCAGCAGGTTGAACTTCCCCGCCTCCTTCGCCGCACCATCACGCACCACGCCGATGGGCGTGTCCGGGTAACCGTAGAGCGTGTTCACCGCATCCACGAACGCCGCCGCCTGCGGATGATCCTTGGTCACCGTGACCGCAAGCAGCTCGCACGCGCCGCGCTTTTGCAGGTTGTGAATCATGCACAGCGCCATCAGGTCATCGACATCGTTGCCCATGTCGGTGTCGAAGATGAGCTTCACGGGCGCGGCCTGGGCGAGACCGCATAACAAGAGAGAGAGGAGCAGGTGCTTCATTTTTTCGGAGGTTGGATGGTGAGATGGACGATGGCTTCCAGCGCACGGCTTTGTTGCACGGAGCTCATGGTGAGAAAACGGTCGCGCTGGCTGCCTTTGCCGTTTTTGACGGGAATGAAACGTGTGAAGCCGTCATGGAGCACTTTCACGCGTCCAGGCTCGGACAGGCCGAAGAAGCCGCGCTCGGGATACACGGCCCACAACACGCTGCTCTCGTCCCAGCACGGCCGGTCATGCTCCGGGCCGCTATGGAGCAGGTAGGCCTCTTTGACGAGATGATGCGGCAGGTAGTCGAGATCGCGCTGGATGACGATACGCGGAAAAGGCAAAGCCTCGCCGATCTCGAAGCCGCTCCACACGATGGGCACCTCGTCCGGCCACTGATCGGCCACCGTCTGCATGTAGCCGATGCCGTTGATGACGTTCGCTTCGAGGTGGTAGTTCGTGCCGTTGCAGAACGCGAACGCACCGGCCATGATCGAGAGCGTTTTCACCTTCTGCTTCACCAAATCGACGCCGCCGGGTGATTTGAGCAGGTTTGCCATGTTCGACGCGATGCCGACGCTGATGATCGTCACGCTGTGATCCGGCTGCGCCGTCAAAAGCTCTCGAATCAGCTCCACGGCATCTTTCGTGTCCTCGTTGCGCTTCAAATCGTGCGGGTAATCCGGCGAATCAGCCAGCTTGAGGTATTTGCTCTCGCGATGCTGCGCCTTCGCATCCCGAGTGACGCCCACCGGCAGATCCGGGCGACCGTGAAACGTGTTCTGCGCATCCACAAAGCTCGCCGTCAGTGGGTTGTTCTTCGAAACCGTCACGCCCAGAAATTCGCACGCCCCACGATCCGCCAGCGTGTGGCACATCGCCACCGCCAGCACGTCATCCACATCTCCCGTGATGTCCGTGTCGAAGATGATCTTCGGCTTTTCGGCGAAGAGAGACACGCTGAAGGCGCAGAGAAAGAGAATGAGGCGTTTCATGAGTTATTTGCGTCTCCAGGTGTCCGCGAGCACGGCGGCGATGATGACGGCGCCGGTCACAACGCGCTTCACCGGCTCCGTGGCACCGATTTGAACGAGGCCCGCTTCAAGCGTGGCGATGATGAGCACGCCCATGAAGCTTTTCACGACACTGCCTCGTCCTCCCATCAAGCTTGTGCCCCCGACAACGACCGCGGCGATGGCGCTCAATTCGAAACCGACGCCTGCATTCGGATCCGCGCTGCCGAGACGCGAGCAATTGAACACGGCAGCGAGTCCGGTCAATGCGCCGAGCAGCGCATGCGCGAGGATACGCGGGCGATCGACGGGAACGCCGGAAACGAGCGCGGCTTCACGATTCGCACCGATGGCAATCCAATGACGTCCCATGGTCATCTGCGAAAGCATTACCTGCCCCGCCACGACGATGAGCACGCTGATGATGAAGGCCGGCGAGATGACCAGTCTGCCAAATGGAGCCCCCAGAGACTCAATTGACGCTCCGATGTATTTGGTCTGCGAGTTCGTCGCGAGAAACGCCAGCCCGCGCGCCATCTCCAACATGCCGAGCGACACGATGAACGAGGGCAGCCGCAGCTTCACGCTCACCGCGCCCGTGGTGCCGCCGATCGCGCCCCCCACAACGATGCTGCCAAGCAATGCGAGCGACAGCCCCCAATGCCAGTCGGCCATCATCACCCCGACGACCGCGCCGCACAGCCCGAGCACCGAACCGACGGACAGATCGATTCCTCCCGTCACCATCACCAGCGTCATGCCCGTGGCGACCAGCGCGAGCGCCGGAATGCGGTTCGCCACCGTCCCCAGCGTCGCCGCACTGAAGAAGCTGTCGCGCAGCATGCCAAACAGCAGGATCATCGCCGCGAGCACGGCGAGGAGGACGAGGAAGTCGGCGAAGCGGCGCATGGCTGAGCTATTTCTTTTCTCTTGCTGGCTTAATTCCCCCATGAAGCCATCCGCCAAAGGCAAAGGAGAAAAGTAATTCCAATACAGCCAAAGCCACTCCCGCATAATCATCGTGAGGCTGATATGAACCATCACCCTCTATCGCCAGCAAAGGCGGTACTAAGATGCTTGAAATCCCAAGCACAAAACAGGTTGCTGCACCGGCAAAAAACGCCCGAAATGGGTGCGCTCGATAGCCATTCGAGATTCGCTGACGGATGTTTCTCATAATCCCACTTGCGTCACTTCGTCACCACATCCACCGGCGTCTGCTGGTCTGAGAGAGTAGTTTTTTCCTTCAGCACCTTGAGCGCGGCTTCGATGCCGAAGACGGCGAGCTGGTCGCCGTGCTGGTCGGCGGTGGCGAGGACGCAGCCGTCGGCGAGGAGAGGTTTGAGGGCGGCGATGTTGTCGAAGCCGACGATCTGGACCTGACCGGCCTTGCCCGCGGCCTGCACCGCGGCGGCGGCACCGAGGGCCATGTTGTCGTTGGCGCAGAGCAGTGCTTTCACGTTTGGATTCGCGGCGATGATGCCCGCCGCGACCCCATTGGCCCTTTCCATTTCCCACTGGCCGCTCTGAGTGCTGACGATCTTCATTCCGGCGGCGTTCATGGCATCTTCAAAGCCCGCTTTGCGCTGCTGGCCGTTGAAGGCGGTGGTCACGCCTTCGATGATGGCCACTTCGTCACCCGCCTTGAGATTTTTCGCGAGCACCTCGCCCACCGCCTTCGCTCCGGCACGGTTATCGGGCCCAACAAAGGGAATTTGCAGACCTACCTGCTTCAGCGTGTCGGCGTCGAGCTTGTTATCAATGTTGATGACGAGCACGCCGGCATCCTTGGCGCGCTTGAGCACTGTGACGAGCGCCTTCGAGTCCGCAGGGGCGATGACGATGGCCTGCACGCCCTGCGCGACCATCTGCTCCACCAAACCGACCTGCTCGGCGAGATCCGTTTCATTCTTGATGCCATTCACGACGAGATCGTAGTCGGCGGCATGCGCGGCCTGATGTTTCTTCGCGCCCTCGGCCATGGTCTGGAAGAACTCATTCGCCAGCGACTTCATCACCAGCGCGACCTTGGGCTTGCCGGAGGGCGGCGAGCTGGGTTGCGGGCTGCAACTATCAATGCCGGAGACGGATGCGGCGAGCAAAAGGGTGGGAATGAGCTTCATGGTTGGCACGGGCGATGAAACCAGCGGGAGAAGTCTGCCGCAACCTTCGTTTTCGCACCTGATGAAGCCCATTCTTGCCTGCCTCATGATGATTCTTGGTCTGTCCGCCCATGCCGCCGGGCCGAATGTGATCCTCATCAACTGCGATGACCTCGGCTATGGCGATCTCGGCTGCTACGGCGCGAAGGACATCCGCACGCCGCATCTCGACCGCATGGCGGCGGAGGGCACGCGCTTCACGGATTTTTCAGTCACTTCCGCGCTCTGCACGCCCTCTCGGGCCGCGCTCATGACCGGGAAGTATCCAGGCCGTGTCGGACTCGCCACCGGAGTGCTGCGGCCGGATGCGCGAAACGGCCTCGCAGACAGCGAGACGACGCTGGCGGAGGTTTTCAAGGCCGCCGGTCACGCCACGGGCTGCATCGGCAAATGGCATCTCGGCTTCGTCAAAGGCATGCGGCCGATGAACCAGGGCTTCGACAGCTACTACGGTGTGCTGCACAACCTCGACCACTGGGAGACGGTCGTCTTCGAAAACGAAGGCGGCATGCCCGTGCTGCGTGGCGATGCCGTGGAAAAGCGCCCCGCCGTGCCCGCCGAGATGACCGCGCTCTACACCGCCGAGGCGCTGAAAGTCATCGAGCAGCATCGCGAGCAGCCCTTCTTCCTCTACCTCGCCCATGCGATGCCGCACCTGCCTTTCGATGCCTCGCCGAAGTTCAAAGGCAAATCGCAGCGCGGCCTCTACGGCGACGTCGTCGAGGAGCTCGACGACAGCACCGGCCAGATCCTCGACAAACTCCGCGCCCTCGGTCTCGCCGAAAAGACGCTCGTCATTTTCACCAGCGACAACGGCCCCGAACGCAAGACACCCGGCACCGCCGCACCGCTCACCGGCACGAAGCATACCGTCTATGAGGGCGGCCTGCGCGTGCCCTGCATCGCCTGGTGGCCGGGCAAAGTGCCTGCGAACCGCGTCTGCGGCGAGATGCTCACCACTCTTGATCTCCTGCCTTCCTTTGCCCGCCTCTGCGAAACCCAACCGTCCGCGAATCTGGACGGCATTGACCAAACTGACCTCTTCCTCAACGCAAACGCCAAATCCCGCCGAACCACGCTCTACTCGCTCTACGGGTACAAAGAACGCCGCCTGGAATCCTTCCGTGAAGGCCGCTGGAAGCTCCACCTCACGCCGAAGACGATGCTCTTCGACCTCCAGACCGACCTCGCCGAGCAAAACGATGTTTCCGCCGATCATGCTGACATCGTGGGGAAGCTCACGCGGTTGGCGATTGGGCTGCGTGAAGCTGAGTTAACGCCGCCGAACTAGCACAATGGCATCAAGCCAGTCATCATGAGAAGATGACGCGAATGGTCAACTCACGGGCACTTGGGCATCTGACACTTTTGGCAACGACGCCGCGCGCGACTACCGCCGACAGTGGTTGATCCCCTTTTCAAGGCTTTGTAGCCGCCAGCAAACTTGCACGCCATTTGCCGGCGGTGCGGTGTTGCCGGCCAATTGCCCGCGGCGCCCCCTCAAAGCAAAATGCATGGCTACACCGCTATTCCAGTTTTTGTCGCGTATAGCGGACAGGCTTTGAACGGATTGCTGCAATAGCCCGAAAGCCCGCGCTTGGCCCCTCGGAGAGCAAGCCCAATCTCAGGCCAACTCGCCAAGCGAATTGTCCGCGTCGCCAAAGCGGTCGGTCTTCACGCCCATGCGCTCCATGAGGGCCAGGTGCAGGCGGCAGAGCTTGCGGTTCTCGTCCTTCTTGTCGAACTCGATGCAGCGCCCGCCGCGCAGGGTGCCGCCGCCGCCGCCCGCCAGCACAAGCGGGAGCTGGGTGGAGTCGTGCGCGTTGCCGTCGTAGAGGCTGGAGGTGAGCAGGATCATGCTGTTCTCCAGCAGGGTGCGCTCACCCTCCCGCGTGGCGTGCATCTTTTGCAGCGCCTCGGACCAGGCCTGGACCATGAACTCGTTGCTCTTCTGGTAGCCGTCCAGGCGCTCGGCGTCGTTGGCGTGATGGGAGAGCTCGTGCTGGCCGCCTTTGACCCCGATGAAGCCGAAGTTCATGTTCGAGAGGTCGTTCGTCAGCATGTTTGTAATGACGCGCGTGCGGTCCATCTGGAAGGCCAGCACCATGATGTCCAGCATCAGGCGCACATGCTCCTCCTGCCGCGCGGGGATGCCGGAGGCGGGGCGCGCGAGCCAGGGCGTCCTCACGCTGGGCTGCCAGCCGCGCGTGTCCGCCTCGGCGGCGTTGAGCTTCTCCGCGCGCTCGATGCGCTGCTCCAGGTCGCGCACGGAGGCCAGGTATTCGTCGAGCTTCTGGCCGTCGCGCCGGCTGAGCTTGCCGCGCAGGCTGCGGGCGTCGCTGAGCACGAGGTCGAGCACGCTTTTGTCGCGGGCGCGCTTGCTGCCGTCGTCAAAGAGCTGGTCGAAGGCCTGCTGCGGGTAGATCTCCTTCGGCGCGGGCGTCGTGGGGCTGCTCCAGGAGAGGTAGGCGGAGTAAAGGGAGGTGTATCCGCTGTCGGTGCTGTATTTCGGCCCCTCGGTGCCGATCGCCAGGCTGGCCACCGGCGTCTCCCGCCCGACCTTGGCGGCGATGATCTGGTCCATGGTCACACCCACCTCCACGTCCGTGGTGGTCTGCTTCACCTTCAGGCCGGAGAGGATGTTCATCTTCGGGTAATGCCCGCCCGGCCCCGCCACCGTGGTGGGGTTCCACAGGCCCTTGAGCACGATCACCTGGTCCTTCACCGGCTCCAGGGGCTTCAAGGTCTGGAGAAATTCCAGCCCGCCCGCGCCGTTGCCCGCGCCCCAGTGGTGGGGGTTCACTCCATTGCCAAAAAAGCAGGCCGCGAACCGGCGCGGCGCCTGCGGGGTGCCCTTGACCACGGGCGCGCCGAAGGAGGACACGGACTCGAACCACGGCAGGCCGAGCAGCACACCCGCTCCGTGGAGGAACTGGCGGCGGGAAGATAAGGCGGAGTTTTTCATCATCTGGAGGGGGCGTGACAATACGCCCGCGCCGGGCGCAAGATTTCGGCCAGCATGGCCCTCGCGCCGGATGATTTCGGGCTTGGCTTGCCTGGGGAAATTTCGCAATCTTAAAAAATGCTGATTAAACATGGAAAAATGAAATCCCTCGCAGTGCTGGTCTGTGCTGGCTGCATCCTTTCCATCCCCGCAGTTTTGAAAGCAAAAGGCTGGCAGGCGGGCGCCGCCAAAACTGACGTGACACCTGATTTCCCCGTGCGCCTCAGCGGCTACGGCAGCCGGAACTCCCCCCACGAAGGTGTTTCCTTGCCCATCCACGCCAAGGCGCTGGCCCTTCGCTGGGAGGCTGACGAGCCCGTGGTCATGCTCACGGTGGACAACTGCGGCATCCCCGCCGCCATGCGCGCCGAGGTGCTGGCGAACGTGCGCAATGCCGGATGGAAACTCGCCGACGAGCGTTTCTCCCTGCACTCCAGCCACACCCACTGCGCGCCCATGGTCAATGGCGTGCTGGGCTTTTTGTTCGGCGCGGACCTGCCGCCCGACGAGCGGAATGCCGTGGACCGCTACACCGCCTTCCTCACCGCCAGAATGACCGAAGTGGCGCTCAGCGCGCTCAACGACCTCAAGCCCGCACAGGTGGACAGGGGTGCGGGCAAGGCCGGCTTCGCCATGAACCGCCGGCTCAAGACGGAGACCGGCTACGCCAACAGCCCCAACTTTGAAGGCGTGCGCGACCACGATCTGCCCGTGCTGCGCGTGCGTGACATGGAGGGAAAACTGCGCGCCCTTTTCACCAGCTACGCCTGCCACTGCACCACGCTCGCCATCAACCACATCCACCCCGACTGGGCCGGCACGGCGCAGGCCGAGCTGGAGCTGCGCTTTCCCGGCGTCGTCGCCCTCACCGCCATTGGCTGCGGCGCGGATCAAAACCCCTTTCCCAGGCGCGAGATGGAGCATGCCCTCAAGCATGGCGTCACGCTCGCCAAAGGCGTGATCCACGCGATCAACAACCCCATGAAGCCGCTCCCCGGGCCGGTCATCTGCCGGAGCAAGGATCTGCAACTGCCCTTCGACACCCTGCCCGGCAGGGCGGAATGGGAGATGCGGACTCAAGACAAAAACAAATGGATCGCCCATCACGCGCGGCATTTCCTCGGCATGATGGAGCGCGGCGAAAAAATCCCCGACACCCTGCCCTACAACGTGCAGGTCTGGAGCTTCGGCGGCGGTTTGCTCATGATCCACCTGCCCGGCGAGGTCGTCGTGGACTACGGACTGCGTTTCAAACAGTCCTTCGGGCGCCAGCGCACCTGGGTGAACGCCTACACCAACGACGTGCCCTGCTACATTCCCTCCCAGCGTGTGTGGGAGGAGGGCGGCTACGAGGCCGCCGGAGCCATGACGTATTATGGCCGCCCCACCCGCTTCGCCTCCGGCGTCGAGGAGATCATCGCCGGCGCTGTGAACGAGCTGACCCCGCAAGTTTTCAAAACTCCGGGCAAGTAACCTCTCATCCAAACCGGCCCGTGACATAGTCCTGGCTCATTTTCTCGCGCGGATTCTCGAAAAACGCCTGCGTCGGCGCGTGCTCGATGAGGCGGCCCATGTAAAAGAACGCGGTGAAGTCGGAGGTGCGCATGGCCTGCTGCATGTTGTGGGTGACGATGACCACGGTGTAGCGCCGCTTCAGACCGTGGATGAGCTCCTCCACACGCGCCGTGGCCACCGGGTCGAGCGCGGAGCAGGGCTCGTCCATCAGCAGCACGCGCGGGCGCAGGGCGATGGCGCGGGCGATGCACAAACGCTGCTGCTGGCCGCCGGAGAGCGCGCCCGCATCGCTGTGAAGCTGGTCCTTGACCTCGTCCCACAGCGCGGCGGCGCGCAGGCTCTCCTCCACCACATGCTCCAGGTAATCCGCGCGCGACTCGCCTTTCACCCGCAGGCCGTAGGCCACGTTTTCGAAGACACTCAGCGGAAAGGGGTTCGACTTCTGGAAGACCATGCCCACCTCCCGGCGCAGGCTGACAACATCAAGGCCGGGCGCCAGCACATCCCGCCCCTCCACCTCAATGCATCCCCGGCGCACAACGGCGTCCGGGATGCGGTCGTTCATCCGGTTGAAGCAGCGCAGCAGAGTGGATTTCCCGCAGCCGGAGGGACCGATCAAGGCCGTGGCGCGTTGCCTCGGCATGTCCAGGCTCACGCCATCCAACGCCTGCTGGGGGCCGTAAAAAAAGTCGAGATCGCGCACGCGAATGGACAGAGGCGTGCTGGGGGCGGTGGCTTCCATGCGGCGCGCAGTGTCAGCGTGGGCCGCGCTTTGGCAACCTTCCTTCTTGTAACCGCCGCCGCGCCGGGCATGGGATGCGTGACGAAACTGTCACCCGCGCGGACAAGCGCGGGCGGACGGAAAGCGGGAGAATGACAGATCCATGCCAAGCCTCATGACCACCGCCGCCATCCTCTGCCTGCCCGCCGCCGGCGCGGGCGCGCTGCGCGCGGTGGAGCCGGACGCGGCGCTGCCGGAGTACCACCCGTCCGCCAGAGTCTCCGGCAGCATCATCTCCGTGGGTTCGGACACCCTGAACAACCTCATGACCCTGTGGGCCGAGGGCTTCAAGGCCTGGCACCCGGAAGTGATCCTCCAGGTCGAGGGCAAAGGCTCCGCCACCGCGCCCCCGGCGCTCATCGCCGGCACATGCCAGCTCGGGCCGATGAGCCGGCCGATGAAACAGGAGGAGCTGGACGCCTTTGAAAAAAAATTCGGCCATCCGCCCCTGGCCGTGCGCGTGGCAGTGGACGCGCTGGCCGTCTTCGCCCACAAGGACAACCCCGCGCGCGGACTCACCCTGGCGCAGCTCGATGCCGCCTTCTCCTCCACCCGCCGAATGGGCGCGCCTGCGGACATCACGGAGTGGGCCGCGCTCGGCGTCCCCGGATGGGCAGGGCGGCCCGTCTCGCTCTACGGGCGCAACAGCGCCTCGGGCACCTACGGCTTTTTCAAGGAGCATGTGCTGGGTCGGGGCGACTTCAAAAGCAGCGTCAAAGAGCAGCCCGGCTCCTCCTCCGTGGTGCAGAGCGTCAGCGCGGACACCCACGCCATCGGCTACACCGGTATCGGCTACCTGACCTCCGGCGTGCGCGTGCTGCCGGTGGGGCAGGAGGAGGGCGGCTTCGCCCTGCCAACCTATGAGAACTGCATCAACGGCAGCTACCCCCTGGCGCGCTTCCTCCTCATCTACCTGAACAAAAAACCCGGCCGCCCGCTGGATGCCGCCACCGCCGAGTTTGTGCGCTACGTTCACAGCCGCGAAGGCCAGCGCGTTGTCGTCAAAGACGGCTACTACCCCCTGCCCCCGCAGGTCATCGAGGAGACACGCGCGCTGCTAGCGCGGTGATGGCGACAGGCGCAGAGTGATGGCTGGAACTGAAAGTGGTCAGGCGTTGGCAGGAACGCCATCATCGCCCGGCAATTCGTACTGTGATTCGAGATCAGTCACTGTGAACACCCTCAAGGGAATTCCATCGTCGTCTTGCGAAGCTTACAGTTCCTGCCAGAGCAGTTCCGCACCATCCTCGAACTCGTCGTAGATCGGCAGAAGATCAGTGACCCCGATGAACTCTTGATGTCCGGAGAAGGCTTTGTTTCCGACCCTCGCATTAGCTGCCCCCAATTCGGCGGCCTTTCGGAATGCCGTTCTCCAGTCACCAGCCTTGTTGAGCCGGTAATTGTTCCAGTAAGAAGGCCGGTCCGTGTTCGAGTGTTTCTCTAATAGGCCGGCAATCCACCAACCGGTTCGACTGGTTGCAGGCTTCTTCATGGTGGGGGAGTATGTCTTGGCATTGTCCAAGCTATGCCGTCCGCCTGGGAGGAGCAGCGCGGAGACAGGAGGGCGGATTGGAGTTGCTGCGGGAAGCATGGCCGGCGGCGTGGCGGATTTGCTCAGTCCCGGCGGAAGACCGCCCTCCAGAACCGGAACCAGCGTGAGCGCTGTCCGGCAGTCGTGGTGGCGGCAAAGGAAGGCCGCTCCCGCACACCATAACGCGATACATCCTCCGCCTCCGAATGCGGAACCGCCACACTCGCCCCGCCCGGAAGCAGCAGGGCGTAGGGATGACCGACGCAGCAGGTGCAGTCCCCGTAGCGATACGACAACACCTCGCCGATCTCATTCGGAAACACGGGGCACAGCCTGGCAAGGCGCTCATGCTGCCGGGGCGTGAGAGTGAGACGGCGTGTCTGGGACACCTGCGCCCGCTGCTCGGCGGACATATGCAGCACTGTGCGCGGCACGGTCACTCGTCCTGTCACGCGATCAAAGGGCACGCCATCGGCGCGAACTGCGGCGGCGGAAGCGAGCGCCATCAGAGACGCGGCACAGAGAAATTTCATGAACCGAGTTTCTGGATTCGGGCTTTGGCAGTCAATCCTTTTTCCGCTCCTTGCGCGCGCTCCGCCCCCACCCGAAAAGCGGCGGAACGCTGCTTCCACTGCGGAGTTCGAGCTTCGAACTTCCCCCATTTCGCATTCCACATTCCATCCCAGGCAGTCACCTGGCTGGCAGGGCCTTGGGGGGGTGGCGGTCGGCTTCGATCCAGCCTTTGACCAGAGGCCAAAAGACGGCGGCGGGCAGGGCGAAGGTGGTGATGCGGTCCACGCGGGCGATGTTGATACCGAGGGGGCGGCCGGAAAGGTCGAGCAGGGGGCCGCCCATGTCGGCAGGGCCGAGGGGGAGGTCGTGCTGGAGGATTTTTTCAAAGCTGTCGGTGCGCAGGGAGATGCCGCCGTTGGCGAAGTCCTCGCCCTCCCAGTTGTTGAGGACTTTGGAGCGGCTGGCGAGCCGGACTTTGCAGGCGCGCTCCCTGCCGTCGCGGAGGTATTTGACCGCGACGATCTCGCCGGGCTGGCGCTTGGAGATGAGCTGGCTGACCTGGCTGAACTGGCTGAGGGTGTCGTCATCGAGGCTGAGCAGGATGTCCCCATCGCGCAGGCCGGCGGCGCGGGCGGGGCTGTCCTCGGCGACGGCGAGGACGCGGACACCTTTGCCCCCGGGGGCGGGTTTTTCATCCATGCGCACGCCGATGGCGGCGCCGAGGCCGGGGATCTGCCGGGAGCTGGCGCTGATGACGCCGAGGCGGAGCTGGCCGTCGGCGGCGGGGGCGGTGATCCACTGGCCGAAGGCAGGGGCTTTGGCGTCGGCGGTGAAGGGGATGGCGGTGACGCCGGTGACGCCGATGGCCTGGGCGAGCACGAGGTCGTGCCGGGTGTCGCGCCGTATCTCGCGCAGGGCGGCGAGGCTGCCGTCGGCGAGGCGGACCTGGAGTTTTTCGAGTTCGGGCGCCTCGCTGGCTTTGGTGATGAGGTAGCCGTCCTCGCCGACCCAGGTGGCGAGCGCGGCGGCGCGGCCGCCGGTGTCCACGAGGCGGGCGGTGGCTTTGATGGCCTGGCGATGCACGGGGTCGAGGGCGAGAAGGGTGCGGCTGCCGTTTTTGCGGTCCTCGGGCTGGAGGGAGGGGCGCATCTCGGCGGAGGCACCGGCGGCGAGGAGGATGAGGCAAAGGGCGGGGCGCATGGCGGGTCAGCCTTCCTCTTTGGGGCGGTGGCCGAGGGTGACGGAGACTTCGCGCTCCTGGCCGCCTTTTTTGAGGCGGAGGCGCACCTGGTCGCCCGCGGCGCGGAGCTTGACGGCGTTGGAGAGGTGGGAGAGGCCGCCGAGCGGCTCGCCATCCAGGGCGAGGATGCTCTCGCCGGGCAGGACGCCGGCTTTTTCGGAGGGTGAGCCGGCGAGGACTTCGAGGACTTCGAGCAGTTCGGTGTCGGGGTTGACATCGGCGGCAAGGCCGAGGTAGCCGCCGCTGCCGGTGCCCCAGGTGCGGATGACGAGGCTGCTTTTCATCTCGTCCCAGGCGCGGAGGAAGGGGGCCATGGAGACGTGCATGTTTTCGTCGCGCTTTTCCCAGATCTGGCTGTGGATGCCGATGACCTCGCCTTTGAGGTTGAAGAGCGGGCCGCCGGAGTCGCCGCCCATGAGCACGCAGTCGGTCTGGAGGGAGTTGGCGGTCTGGCGGATGATGCGCCCGACACGCAGGACGACGCCGCGCGCCTTGTCGAAGCCGCCGGGGTGGCCGAGGGCGAAGCACCACTCTCCAGGCTGGGCCTCGATGACGCGGCGGGAGACGGCGGCGTGGGGCCAGTCGCGCTTGGTGTCGTTGAGCTGGAGCAGGGCGGCGTCGGTGGTTTTGTCGAGGCCGAGCGTGGTGCCGGTGACGCGCCTGCCGTCCTCGAGCACGACGCGCAGCTCGCGCCCCGGTGTTTCGGCGACATGGGCGGCGGTGAGGACGAGGCCGCTTTTGTCAATGATGACGCCGCTGGCGGTGCCGTCCCCGGTGAGGATGGCGACGACGGCGGGCCGCGCGGCGGGGAGCAGATCGCGCACGGCATCCTGGATGGCCTGGAGCCGCTCCAAAGTGACGGGCGGGTCTGGCAGGTCCGCGGCGAGCAGGGCGGGGAAAAGGAGCGCGGTCAGGAAAATCGGTCTCATGATGGACGGAAGGTAGAACGCCGGCGGCGTGGGCTTTTGTCTGACAATGCAAAGCGGGAAACGGGCCAAAAAAAACTCGCGCGACAGGCGCGGCTCAGCGCTTCACGCTGAAGACGGGCGACCACATGCCGAGGTACTCGCGCGTCCACCACTCGCCGGTCTGGCGGCGGTGGGCGGGGGAGCTGAAGCGGTAGCGGTAGAGCTTGGCGCGGACGTGGCGGATGTCCTCCACGGGCAGGGGCGGCGGCTCCACCAGCGCCCAGACGGCGGGCTTTTTCTCCAGCAGGCAGGCGGCAAAACGGCCGAACCAGTAAAGCGGGGAGCCGGGCTGCGAGTCGCGGCGCGGATCGAATCCGGGGGCGAGCGCGGCGAACCACATCTGCCAGTCGAGCCTCGGCTGATGCGGGGCGGCAAAGCCGGGCGCGCGGTCCTGGCGGCCGGGCTTCCATTTAAACTCCAGCGGCTGCCAGAGCGCGCCGTCATCGCTGACCTCGACGATGATCTCCGGGCGCTCGGTGGTCATGGCCTGGAAGAGGCCGTAGGCATTGAAGCTGCGCAGGGACTGGGTGCGGGCGTAAAACTGGCGCGCCCACTCCGGCATGAAGCCGCGGTGCCAGGAGACTCGCCCGGCCATAAACAAATCCGCCGCCGCCAGGGTCAGCAGCAGGCACAGCGGCGCGAAGGCGAGCGCGGGCCACTGCCGCCAGTGCCAGCGCGGCGGCGGAGGCGCCCCATCATCAAGCCGCAGCCAGGCGCGCAGCCTGCGCGGCCAGCTTGTGTCGTCGAGCAGGCAGAGAGCGAGCGCGGCGGTGAGGAGGTTGAAGAAATTGTAGCTCCCGGTGGCGAAGATGAGCGCCATGAGCAGCACGAAACCGCCCGCCGCCGCGCGCCTGCCCCAGCGCCCGAGCACGATGGCAAAGGGCAGCCCCGTCTCGATGACATGCATGGCCGCGCACGAGGCGGTGTGCAGCCAGCGCGGCAGATGATGCGCAAACCAGGAGAGGCCGTTGGGCAGCGGCTGCGTCTCGTAGTGGTGCAAGAGCGCGGTGCATTCCCACCAGGTGCTGTCGCCGCCCGCCAGCTTGACGAAGCCGGAAAGAAACATCAACCGGAAGACCAGCCAGTGCAGCAGCACCACGGACATCCAGGGTGGATCACCCGGCGCGGCGCGCAGTCCGCCGGGCCGCAACGACCACGGCGCCACGAAGACACCGAGCAGCCCCGCCTCCAGCAGCAGGGCATCCCATTGATAGCCCATGAAGATTTCACCCACCGCCGCCAGCGAGAGGTAGGCGGCCCAGAGCACCAGCAGCAGCGGCCCCTGCCAGAGGCCCGCCATGACCAGCAAAGCCAGCCCGCAGCAGCCCCAGCAGAGCATTTGTGCAAAAGCGTCGTCACTGCGCCAGCGCAGCACGGAGGGGTACTCCAGCCAGAGCGTGGTCTGCTCCCGCGCCTCGTAGGCGTGGATGTTTTCGACGATCTGCGGCACGGGCAGGATGCCCTCCTCGCCGAGCAGCCCCTCCCATTGCACCGCCCAGGAGGCGAAGGCGCAGAGGTAAACCACGGCCAGCAGGCGGGGAAAAACCCAGCGCGTCACGCGGTAGCGGCCCGGTCTCCAGTTGCCCGCGCCAGATGGCTGTGAGTCGGGGGCCATCGCTCAAGAATAGGCGGCTCAAGCTGCCAGGGACGCGGCTTTCACCCGCAGCGCGGCGGCGCGCTCGTGGGCTTGCTCATCCGGGGCGAGCATATCCAGGTGCTCCAGCGCCTCCCTGCCGAGGCCAAGCTCCAGGTAGCCCTCGGCCACCGCGAGACGCGCCTCGAAATCGAGCGCGGAGTCCGGCTTTTCCGCGAGCACGACCGCCGCCAGCCGGTGCTCCGCCTTGTCCGCGCCAGCGGCCAGGCTGGCCGGGTCGGGTTCCGTTTTGGCGAGGTAAACCCAGCCGTCGCCGTCTTTCTGAATGCGCCATTGATTCCATGCGAGGACCAGGGCCAGTCCGGCCAGCGCGGTGACGGTTTCGAGGATGAAAGGCGTGGCCAGCAGTCCAAGGATGTTCATCAAGCCCTTGGCGGCGACCTCGCGCGCCGTGGCGCTGAAAACGAGGGCGGGAATGAGCACGGCGAGAAAGGCCGCCGTCCAGAGCAGCGGCGGCAGCCACCAGCGTTTGGGGAGTCCGTTCGGGGTCATGCCCCAGACTAGCAGCCCGCCGCGCGGCGCGCCAGCGCGCATTGCGCCTCAACTTCCCCGGCCAGCAGACCGCAAGTCCGGCAGCGCCGTCTTTTCCATCGCATGCAGGGGCACAGGCTCCGGCGGAGGCTGCGGCAGCACCGAGGCGGGCCGGCCGGGAAAATTCAGCAGCCGGGCCATGCGCAAATGCATGCCGCTGTAAACTCCGCCGCCGAGGATGAGGGTGAGGACGGCCAGCGCGAGCGTAAGCGGGCGGAGCGGTCCTCGCCGGGGTTTGGCCTGTGGCGGAGGAGCGCCGTGCCACACGCTGTTGCTGTTTTCGAGGCGGAGCGGAGCGGGGCGGCTCGCGCCCAGGGCCAGCCAGGCCAGAAGCTCGCTGGCGTCCACATCAAGATGCCTGCTGTAGATTTTCAAAAAGGCCCGCGCGTAAGCCAAATTGCCGAAGGCGGCGTAATCATCCGCCTCCATGAGGGCCAGTTGGCGCTCCGGGATTCTTGTCTCATGCGCCGCTTCGGCCAGCGTCCAGCCGCGCGCGAGACGCGCGTTAAGAAGCTGGGAACCGACAAGGGGTGGCATAGGGAGCAAATAAAGATTTTTCGGATTCTGGCAATTTGCCCGCCAAAAGGAAACCTCATTTTTGCCAAACGCTGAAAATTCACTCCGCCGTCGTGTCCAACTCCAGGTTGTCAATGAGCCGCGCCTTCCCGAAATACACCGCCAGCGCCAGCAGCCCGGAGCGGTCCGCCACGGCCTGCGGCTGGAGGGTGTGCTTGTCCACGAGCGCCGCGTAATCCACTTGGCCCAGCGGAGCCGAACGGGCGAGATGCCCGCGCAAGACAGAGAGGAGCGTGTCGGCAGATGCGCTGCCGCCCAACCAGCAATCACGCGCCTCACGCAACGCGGCATGAAGCGCGGGAGCCTGGGCGCGCTCTTCGGGTGCGAGGTAGCGGTTGCGCGAGCTCATCGCCAGGCCGTCGCCCTCGCGCACAGTGTCGAGGCCGTGAATGCGCACGGGGAAATCGAGATCGCGCACCAGACGGCGGATGATGGCGAGCTGCTGCCAGTCCTTTTTGCCAAAGACCGCCTCATCGGGCTGCACCAGGTTGAAGAGCTTCGCCACCACGGTGCAGACGCCGTCGAAGTGGCCGGGCCGGCTGGCGCCGCAGAGCACACGGGAGAGGCTGCCTTCGAGAATCTGGATGCTGCGGTCGGCGTGATAGACCTCCCGCACCGGCGGGGCAAAGACGAGGTCGGCCCCGGCCTGCGCGCACAGCTCCAGGTCCGCCTCCAACGTGCGCGGGTAGCGGTCAAAGTCCTCGTTCGGGCCGAACTGCAGCGGGTTCACAAAGATGCTCGCCACCACACGCGCCTCCGTGCCCGCGCACCGGCGCGCCTCCCGCACGAGCGCGGCATGACCCGCGTGCAGCGCGCCCATGGTGGGCACAAAGACGACCCTCCCCGCCGCGCGCCGCCAGCTCCGCAGTTCCGCCACTGACTCCACGCATTTCATGATTTCAGATCCCTGGATTCAAAGACCGCCGCCCCCAGCACGAAAAGGCTGGCATTCACCGCCGCGATCACCGCGAAACTGCGGATGACCACCGGCCAGGCCACATCCTCGGCCAGCACCCGCGCCCAGGCGGCCATGTGCTTGGTCAGCAGCAGGTGGTCGTAGCTTTCCATGAAGCCCGTGTTGCGCAGGATCATGTCAATGAGCACATAGGACAGCGCGCCGATGGTGGCCGCCGACGGCTTGATGGGGAAGCAGGAGAGAAAAAAGGCGATGCTGCTCACCACCGTCATCGCCAGCGCCAGGAAGAGCGACGCCGAGGCGAACTTCGCCATGCCGGCACCCCACTCGTAAAACACCAGCAGCCCCACCTCAGGTGCCATCGCAAAAAAACCGCCGCCCCAGCCCTTGATGGCCACGCCGAGCGCGAAGGCCGACCACGCGATGAACTGCACGAGAACCACCGTGTAGCCCAGACAGGTGAGGTATTTGATCAAAAGCAGCCGCACCCGGCTCACCGGCCGCACCAACAGCAGGCGGTAGTGGCCGTCCTCGCCCTCCTTCGCCACGATGTCGCCCGCCACCAGCGCCAGGTAGATGGCGCCGAGGATGAGCACCGAGAAGCCGAGGATCATCTGCGCCAGCGTCAGCGCCGAGTAGTATTCCGAGAAAGCCTGCCCCTGGCGGGAAATGAGGCGCTCAAAGATGCGCTCCACCCCTTGCAGCCGGAAGACGACGAGCAGCACGATCTCCAGAAGCAAAAACGCGCCGAACCCGATGTAGGTGCGGCGTCTGGCGAAGAGCTTCAAAAGCTCGCCCCGCCATTGTTGGAGGAAGAGGGACATGCGGGCGGATTCGAAGTCCGGGAAAACGCGCCGCGCAATCAGGAATGTGGCCGCGCGCCGCCGGGAGGCGGCGCTGCAAAATCGGCGGAAAATTCCCATTGCGCCAAAGACTCGGGGAAGCTGTCATGGCGGCGCTATGCAAACCATCTCCGTCCTCATCGGCATCATCTGCGCCATCCTGCTCATCCCCGGCATCATCCCGTTTCTGGGCTGGCTGCAATGGGCCACCCTCGCGGGCAGCATCGTCGGCATCATCTTCGGCGCCTTCCCGAAACGCAAAATCGGCCTCATCATCAACATCGCCGTGGCCCTCGTCGCCGCCCTCCGCCTCTTCCTCGGCGGCGGGCTGGTGTGACACGCTTCAAAGCGGAGTCACTCAAGGCATTCTCCGTCCTGCAAAACTGAACGGCGGCTCAGCTGCATGGCGGAAGAGGCATCGTTTCCAAGGTTGAAATTCCAACGGTGAATTGAATTGAGGGGGGGTGCAGCTTTCGTCGGTCTTGATGCGTGAAAAACGCCATTCGACATTCGCCGCGAGAGGGCTCGCGGGCTACTTGCCGTCCGATGGCGCGGGAGTTTCCGCGCCTGCCTTGGTTTGCCGGGGGCCGGGAGTGGCATTCTGCGGCGCTGGCTGCGCGGACTTCGCGGCGGGTGCTTGCGGGCGCGGCGGAAGCGCGGGCTGCGCGGTCCTCGACGACGGGGACGGGAGGGGGAGCGGCGCGGTTCCGGAAGCGGGGCGCGCTGGTTGCGCGGCTGCTTTTCCAGGCGCTGGCACGGGGCCGCTTTTCTGGACCGGGGTCATAAAGCCGGAGTTCGGCGGCAAGCGCGGGTCAGCTCCACGCAGCACAGGCGGGGCGCTGGCGCGGGTGCTGGTGCCGCCCGTAGCCGGGGCGGGAGCGGCGGAGGGCTTGACTGCGGCGGCGGCGGCTTTGCCAGACCCGCAGCCGCACTTGCCGCCGCCGCTGGCTCCGCAGCCACCTCCACCACTGCCGCAGCCGGATGACCCCGACCCGCTACAGGTGGCGCAGACAGGCACCAGCCTCTTTTCCGCCCCATGCTCATGCGCGCTCAATCCCAGAAAGGCCAGGGCAAACACCGCCGCATGAAACGGCCAGACCGCCAGGGAGGCGAGACGGCGCAGGAACCCGCCCAGTTGCTCCGTCGCCGAATCCGCGTCCGCCATTCCACGCCCCGCGTCGAGCAGGCCCAGCAGGATCAGCAACCCCAAAGTGACCTCCCTGTGCAGCACCTCCGCCACGGGATCAATGGCGCAGAGCAGGAGCAGGGTCAGGGAGGCTGGGCGGAGAAGATGCATGGAAAGTTATCAAATATGGTAAGGCGAAGGCAACGGAAAAATCTGGGAGCGCACACGCGCTCATATCAATTGGAAGCACTCGTCAAAGAAATCTTCGAAAAGGAAGCTGGCATGGTATAAGCAGGTGAAGATCGCAGAATAAACCAAAGGCGTGACCGGTTTTTATTAAAAATGCATTAATTTATAATTTCACTATTATTTATGATACTGATCCTTTGTAATTATACTGGCAACAAAATCAAACCATTGCTTCAATGTTGAAGCATGGTCATCAGATGGAATAAATCCAGAATCAGTTATATACTGCAATATTTTTACCACAGCCTCATCTTTTTCTTTGTTTCTATGCATAATCAACAAATGATGACAAAGCGACAAATATATATATTTACCCTGCTCTGAATCTGAGCCAAGCTTGATGCGTGATATCCACAATCCTAATTCACTGCTCATGTCATATGTCATCCCCCCGTCATTGATTTCAATTAGCGGTTCTTTGTCAGTGAGATAAAAAAGTAATTTTTCAGCCCCAAGCTCACGATCTTCGCGAGAATCAGAATTCAAAAGATGAATTATTTTATAAATATTGCCAAGAAGCAAAGAATTCACCATGGGCCAACTGGTGTAATACGCTTCGCCGGCCTTTATTTCTTCTTTATTTTTATTAATATCACAACCAGTAGGCAAAAAGGATATAACTGCAGCACAAAGTAATAATGACTTATTCATAAATTATTTCAGGTTAATGAACCACGGAAACGCTTGAACTGTCAAATTCAGCGAGCCATGTGGCGGGATAATTTGTTGGATAAGGTGGAAGGCCCGGGGGGCCTGGATGTATGATATGAATAATGTGTTCAACCTTAAATGAAAAATCAGTCGCCTCTTCAGGTTGACTGAATTCAACAGTGGAAACACCTCCTGACTGAGGGTTGAAAGTAATCGCAACCCCAGATGGCGGCGGGATTTGACCTGTGTATGTCAAAGCCCCCAATCGTAAATGATTGTTCATGGAACCTGGGGCTACAGTAAATAAATCGAATCTAGGAACGGCTGTGTTGCTCGGCTTGTTCCCGCCATAAGTCCATTTTAACTTGCGGAACTTGGATATCGAAATGTTTGGTTGCTCACCCTCTTGATATTGCTCCCATGACAATGTCATGGTAAGTATTTCAGAATTTGGCCCGACAGATGAATCTTGAACGGTAATGCTAAATGTTTTAGAATTACTTTTCCATTCTCCACCCGCCGCCACACAAGGAAAACCAGCGCCGCTGGCTGCCGCAAATGTATTGCACGCGCTCGGCTCATTCCTGCCTATGGGACATTGACTGTTGCCACAACCGCAAATGCAGCAGGTGCAATCTTGTGTTTCCAGGGTGCATCCGCTCACTGACCCGCAGCCGCAACTGCTGTTGCTGCACGGAGTCTGGATGTCATCGCAGACGGTACCGGGTCCGCAGGGATTCTCCCCATTCACCTTGGGGCCGCAAGAGCAGTTGCTGCTGCACCCGCAGGGTTCCGCAGCGCAGTTTCCGGGGCAGTTGGGCGGGCAGGTGGCGCAGCCGCAGTTGGGGGTGCCGCAGCCGGGCGGGGGCTGGACGCAGTTGCCTCCGCAGGCGGCGCTGTTGTCGGCGCACACGGCGGGTGAGCAGTCCGGGTTGGTGCAGGCGCAGGAGGGGGGAGGTCCGCATTCCCCGCCGCAGCCTGAGCAACTGCCTCCGGGGCAGCCGGTGGTCAGGCAGCCGCAGCCTGGCGGCGGCGGGGGTGGAGGTGGTGGAGGGGGCGGCGGGGTGTTGGTGAGGGTGAGCAGGTACCAGGCTGTGGCGC
>ERZ761607.1703-NODE-1703-length-26056-cov-6.293643_pt1 | contig 26056 bp, 21 predicted proteins | sample MGYA00511164_ERZ761607 | MGnify/ENA primary metagenome ERZ761607 (study PRJEB28899, sample SAMN02445080) | bioreactor sludge metagenome | biome: EBPR sludge | place: Australia: Brisbane, Thorneside Wastewater Treatment Plant | collected 2011-06-22 ... | reverse complement strand
ACGCACGGATGGCGAGCAGGTGCGCGCCACCAAATGGGCCACGGTGCTATTCGGCTTGCTGGCGCTGGCCTTCGCGGCGCTGTTCTCGCTCTTCGAGAACCTCATCCAGGCGGTGAACATCATCGGTTCCCTGTTCTACGGCACCATCCTGGGCATCTTCCTGGTGGCCTTCTTCCTGAAGCGGGTGGGCGGTACGGCGGTGTTCATCGCGGCGCTGGTGGCGCAGGCGGTGATCCTGACCATCCACTTCTCCGAGATCCAGATCGCCTTCCTGTGGTACAACCTGATCGCGCCGGCGATCGTGGTGGTGCTGGCGGTGGTTCTGGAGGCGCTGCTCGGTCGGCGATCTTCGCAACCATGAGAAACTGGAACCTGAAAGGCAAGCGCGCGCTGGTCACGGGCGGCACGCGCGGCATCGGCGCGGCCACCGTGCAGGAACTGCGTGACCTGGGAGCGGAGGTGGTTTATGCAGCCCGCAGGAGCGATGGGCACGCGGATTGTGTGGAAGCGGACGTGACCGACGCACAAGGCCGGGCACGAATCGTCGATGCCGTTCGCGAACGCTGGGACGCCTTGGATATCCTGGTGAACAACGCCGGCATGAACATCCGGAAGCCATGGGTTCAGCTGGCCCCGGAGGAGCAGGCAGCGGTGATCGGCACCAACCTGTTGGGGCCCGCAGCGCTCTTGCGCACCCTGCATCCGCTGCTCCAGCATGGCGAGCGGCCCGCGGTGGTGAATGTGGCCAGCGTGGCGGCCTACGTGGATGTGGGCAGCGGGGCCGCTTATGCGCTGAGCAAAGCCGCGCTCGTGCAGCTCACGCGCAGCCTCGCCGTGGAATGGGCCGAAGATGGCATCCGGATCAACGCTGTGGCGCCGTGGTATATCCGCACCCCGCTCACGGAGCCGGTGCTCTCGCAGCCCGAGCGCATGGCGAAGATCCTGGCCCGGACCCCGATGCGGCGCGTCGGCGAACCCGGTGAGGTCGCGGCGGCCATCGCCTTCCTCTGCATGGACAAGTCCTCCTTCGTCACGGGCCACTGCCTGGTGGTGGACGGCGGCTTGCTGAGCCTGGGGATGTGAAACGGAAGCGGGCCCCGCTCGGGGGCCCGCTCCATCGGATCCGCAACCCGGTCTATTTCGTCGGCTTGGTGGTGGCGGGTGCTGCCGTGCCCACCCGCGGGCGCCACTCGTCGATGCGCGCCTTGCACATCTTCACGTAGGTGTCATCCTTCGCTTCCTGTGCCAGCTTCATGCCCTCGTTGGCCGACTCCACGGCCTCCTTCATCTTGCCGTTGGAGGCATAGGCGAGCGCCAAGGTGTAGGTGTTCCAGTACTTCCGCTCCATGGTCACGCTGCGCTGCGCCCAGGCCAGCGCATCCTCCTGGCGGATGCCGCGATCCAGGCAGAAGCGGGCGCTCCCGTGATAGGCACGGTAGTCCGCATCCGGCTTGCTCAGCGCCTCCTTGATGTTCTGCAGGGACTGTTCGGTGGCATCGGCCTCGATGAGGAGGGGGATGTGCATGGCCTCCCAGCGAAGCCCCAGCTCCGCCTTGTCCTGACCGATGGCATCGAAGCTGAAGGTCAGCGTCTCCACGGGGGTGCCGTTCTTGCGGCGCTGCGCCTTCACCCGGAGCACGTCCTCCTCCTCCTTGCGGTCCTCCGCGCCCCACAGCTCGGTGTTGCGGTTGAGGATGACCACCCAGGTGTCCTCGGAGGGGATGGTGAAGAGCGAATACTTGCCGGGTTTCACCGGCTCACCTTGCAGGGTCACTGGCCCATCGAACTCGATGGTGGTGCACAGGTTGGCGCCGGTCCGCCACACCTTTCCGTAGGGGACAAGATCGCCGAAGATGACGCGGCCCTTCATGCTGGGCCGGTTGTACTCGACCTTGACTGTGGTGAGGCCGATGACCTGCTCCACGGATCCCTTGGGGCTGGGCTGAGGGAGTTTCTGAGCGGTGGTGAGCAAAGGCGCTGCAACGAGCGCCGCAAGGATGGCATGCTTCATCATCAGGGCAGGAGGTTTAAGCTCCCCGGCGACGTGCCGGGCGAGGGGCCCCGAAGTTAGCGGACCGGAGGGCGACTAGGCCACCTTGAGGTTGCTCAGTCGCGAACGCTCGAACTTCTCCCGTGCGTAGCTGAGGGTGACGCGCAGCTCCGAAGGCCGGTCCGCGGCGCCGGGGATCTCGAACATGGCATCGGTCATGATCGCCTCGCAGATGGAGCGCAGGCCCCGGGCGCCGAGCTTGTACTCGAATGCCTTGTCCACGATGAAATCGAGCACCTTCTTGTCGAAGGTTAGCTTCACCTTGTCCATGTCGAAGAGCTTCACGTACTGCTTGATCAGCGCGTTCTTCGGCTCGGTGAGGATGCGGCGCAGGCTCTCCCGGTCGAGCGGATCGAGGTAGGTGAGCACCGGGAAGCGCCCGATGAGCTCGGGGATGAGCCCGTAGGTCCGCAGGTCGGTGGGGCTCACGTACTGCAGCAGGTTCTCATCGTTGATGCGGCCCTCCTTGCTCGCGCTGTAGCCCACAGCGCTGCTCTTCACGCGGCGCGCAATGATCTTGGCGATGCCGTCGAAGGCCCCGCCGCAGATGAACAGGATGTTGCGCGTGTCCACCTGGATCAGCTTCTGCTCGGGGTGCTTGCGGCCGCCCTGCGGGGGCACGCTCACGGTGCTGCCCTCGAGCAGCTTCAGCAGCGCCTGCTGCACGCCCTCGCCGCTCACGTCGCGCGTGATGCTCGGGGTGTCGCTCTTTCGGCTGATCTTGTCGATCTCGTCGATGAAGACGATGCCCCGCTCGGCCTTGCTCACGTCGTAGTCGGCGGCCTGGAGCAGCCGGCTGAGGATGCTCTCCACATCCTCCCCCACGTAGCCGGCCTCGGTGAGCACCGTGGCGTCGGCGATGGCGAACGGGACGTTGAGCATGCGGGCGATGGTCTTGGCGAGCAGGGTCTTGCCACTGCCCGTTTCGCCCACCAGGATGATGTTGCTCTTCTCGATCTCCACCTCATCGGTGCCTGCAGCGGGCTTCTGCAGGAGGCGCTTGTAATGGTTGTACACCGCCACGCTCAGCACCTTCTTGGCATCGTCCTGGCCGATCACATACTCATCGAGGAACCGCTTGATGTCCGCCGGCCGCTGCAGGATGAGGCTCCCCTCCATCTCGGTGCGCGACCGCTGGCTCAGCTCCTCGCTGATGATGTTCTGCGCCTGGGTGATGCACCCGTCGCAGATGTGCCCGGTGATGCCCGCGATGAGGACGTTGGTGTCCTGCTTGTCGCGGCCGCAGAACGAGCACTTGATCTCTTTCTTCTCCATGGATGGGTGCCGTAAGGCCGGGTTGAGCAATGGTTGGAAGGCCCTTATACGGGGGGAACGGCCCGCCAAGATACGGCGCGGCCCCGGCGGGTTGCGCCGGGGCCGTCCAGGTTCAGCAGGCAGCGCCGCCCTTGGCGGCGCGCTGCACGGGGGCCTTACTTGTGCTTGACCAGGAGCTCATCGATCATGCCGTAGGCCTTGGCCTCCTCGGCGATCATCCAATAGTCGCGATCGCCGTCCTTCTCCACCCGGTCGAAGGGCTGCCCGCTGTGGCTGCTGATGATCTCGTACAGCTCCTTCTTCAGCTTCTTGATCTCGTTCACCGTGATCTCCATGTCGCTGGCCTGGCCCTCGGCGCCGCCCATGGGCTGGTGGATCATCACGCGCGCATGCTTCAACGCGCTGCGCTTGCCCTTGGCCCCGGCGCAGAGCAGCACGGCGCCCATGCTGGCGGCCATGCCGGTGCAGATCGTGGCCACGTCAGGGTTGATGTACTGCATGGTGTCGTAGATGCCCAGTCCGGCATACACCCCGCCGCCCGGGCTGTTCAGGTAGATCTGGATGTCCTTCTTGGCATCCACGCTCTCCAGGAAGAGCAGCTGCGCCTGGATGATGTTGGCCACCTGGTCGTTGATGGCGGTGCCGAGGAAGATGATGCGGTCCATCATCAGGCGGCTGAAGACGTCCATCTGCGCCACATTCAGCTGGCGCTCTTCGATGATGTAAGGGGTCATCGAGCTGGTGATGTAGCCGCCCAGCGCGGTGCTGCTGATACCGCGGTGCTTCACCGCGTACTTGAGGAATTCGTCCTTGGGGAACATCCGTTTGGAGTTTGGGGGATGAAGTAAGACCGGGGCAGGGCCGGCCTTATGCGGTCCGGGCCAAGTTTATGAACTCATCGTAGCTCACCCGATGCTCCTTGGGCTCCAGCAGGGTGCTGAAGTGGATTGTGAGCTTCTGCTGCACGATGGCATCGCGCATGCGCTGGAGCTGCTCGCGGTCGCCGAGCATGCGGGCCGCCATCTGCTGCAGCCGCTCGTCCTCGGGTGCGGGCATGCCGTACTGCATGAACTGGTCGGCGATGTAGCGCTTGGCGAAGGCGTCCATCTCCTCGCCCTTCGCCTCCAGGCCGTACTTCTCAATCACGCGGTCCTCCACGAGCTTGCGCCTCAGGCCTTCGGCATAGCCCGCGTAGCCCTCCTCCACTTGCTCGGGGGTCATCGGCTGCTCGCTGGTCTCCTTGATCCAGCGCTTGAGGAAGGCATCGGGCAGGTCGATGCGTGCCTGCTCGTGCAGCGCCTTCATCACCAAGCGCTTGTAGATGCGGTCGCTGTCGCGGCGGAACATGCCCTCCAGCCCCTCCTTCACCCGCGCGCGGAACCCGGCCTCATCGCTCAACGCATCCTTGCCGTACACGCGGTCGAAGAGCTCCTGGTTGACCTCGGCGGGCACCATCCGCTTGATCTCCACGATGCGGAACAGGAAGTTGCCATTCAGCTGGTGGACGCGCTCGTGGTCGACCCCCAGCATGCGGGCAAGGTCCTCGTGATCACGGCTCACCTTGTGGGGGTCCACCACCACCTCATCGCCCACCGCCCTGCCCGTGAGGGCTGCCTTGGCCGTGGCGTCCTCCAGGAACTCCAGGCTGATGGTGGCGCGATGCATGATGCCGCCCTCCTGGATGGTGCCATCGGGCTTCAGCTCGATCATGTCGCCCAGGAGCATGTCGGCCTCGCCGCTCGCCGGGGCGTCCTCCAGCCTCCCGAACCGGCGCTTCATGTCGTCGATCTCGCGCTGCACGAGCTCGTCGGTCACGTCCACCACGGGGAACTCCACCTTCACCCGGTCGAGCTCCACCTCGAAGGAGGGCGCCAGGCCCATCTCGTAGGCGAACTCGAAGGTGCCCGGGTTGTCCCAGTCGTTGCCCTCAACGCTCTCGTTCTTGGGCAACGGCTGGCCCAGCACGCGGATGGCGTGCTGCTGGAGGTAGCCCCGCAGGCTCTCGTCGATGAGGCGCTCCACCTCGTTCACCAGGAGTGCCTTGCCCACCCGCTTGCGGATCAGGCTCATCGGGACCTGGCCCGGCCGGAAGCCGGGTAGCACGGCCTGCTTGCGCTGCTCCTTGAGGGCCTTCTCCAGGCCCGGGGTGTAATCGTCGGGGGTGAGCTTCACCTTCAAGGTGGCGGTGAGCGCTCCAGTGTCTTCCTTGAGGATATCCATGGGATCGTGTGCGGTTCGCGTGGCGGTTATCGGGTACGGACGGGGGGACTCGAACCCCCACACCTTGCGGTACCAGATCCTAAGTCTGGCGCGTCTACCAATTCCGCCACGTCCGTGGGTTGTGGAAAGGGAGCGCGAAGGTAGCCAATGGCCCTTTCCCGGCGACCCATCGCCCCACCTCGGTTACCTTCGCCCGTCCCATGGGCATGCACCGCTTCGACCCCAAAGCGCTCTCCATCGGCGCCCTGCATGGGCATCTGGTGGGCGCCATCGGCCCACGGCCCATCGCGCTCGCCAGCACCATCGATGCGCAGGGCCGGCCCAACCTGAGCCCCTTCAGCTTCTTCAACGTCTTCGGCGCCAATCCGCCGCTGATGATCTTCAGCCCGGCCCGCCGCGGCCGCGACAACACCACCAAGCACAGCTTCCATAACGTGAAGGCCGTGCCCGAGGTGGTGATCAACGTGGTGACCTATGCCATGGTGCAGCAGATCAGCGTGGCCAGCGGCGAATACCCCGATGGCGTGAACGAGTTCGAGAAGAGCGGGCTCACGCCGGTCGCATCGGAGCTGGTCAAGCCCTTCCGGGTGAAGGAGAGCCCCGTGCAGTTCGAGTGCCGCGTGCAGCAGGTGATCGAGACCGGTACCGGCGGGGGCGCCGGCAACCTGGTAATCTGCGAGGTGGTCATGATCCACATCAGCGACGCGGTGCTCGGCGCCGACGGCCGCATCGACCAGCGCCGCATCGACCTGGTGGGTCGCATGGGCGGGCACTACTACTGCCGCGCGCACGGCGATGCACTCTTCGAGCTGGAGCAGCCCAACACCAACTATGGCGTGGGCGTGGATGCTTTGCCGCCCGAAGCGCGGCTCAGCACGATCCTCACCGGCCATGAGCTGGGCATGCTCGGGGCCGTCCGCAGCATCCCCGACGAGACCAGCGTGAACGAGTACAAGCTCACCGAGCTGAGCGATACCTTCATCGCCCTGCAGGACCACCCGCAGGACCTCTTGGCCGCCTTGCACAGCCACGCCCAGCAGCTGCTGGCCCAGGGCCGCGTGGAGGAGGCGTGGAAGACCTTACTGGCATTCAACTCCCGATAATACCATGGCACAAGTCACCATCACCGGCACCGTGAAGGTGGTCGGCAAGACCCAACAGGTCAGCGACAAATTCAGCAAGCGCGAGCTCGTGATCACCGAGCCCAGCGGCCAGCGCCCGCAGCACATCCCGGTAGAGTTCACCCAGGACCGCACGAACCTCCTCGACGGGTTCAACCCCGGCGATGAGGTGACGGTGACCTGCTACGTGAACGGCCGCGAGTGGACCGGGCGCGACGGCGTCACCAAGTACTTCCTGAGCCTCAGCGGCAACCGCATCGACCGAAGCGGCGCAGCGCCCGCAGCTGGCGGGTATGGCAGCGGCACCCGGCAGGCCGCTCCTCCGCCCACCGCAGCCGATATGCCTCCCATCACCGGTGGCGACGAGGACGACCTGCCGTTCTGAGCGGGCTCATACCCGGCGCCCCTTCCATGCCGGCCGGACGAACATAGAGGCCACGGCCAACAGCGGAGCGTAGATGGCGAAGGCCGCGCAGGCCAGCACCGTTGCGAACGGATGGCCCGGCCTTCCTGCTGCGGCCCTTGCTTCGCCCACCAGGCACACCACTGGCATCAGCCAGAGCAGCCAAGACGCGGCGATGAGCAGCACCTGCAGCAATCCGTGCTGGCCCATGGCGGCCGACAGGCTGAACGTGGCGGTGCGCGCGGCAAGGGCCCAAGGCCAGAGCAGGGCCAGTGCGCCGAGCACCGCCATCGGGGCCGGTGCACCGCTCATCTTGCCGGCCCACCGGAGCCGCTGCGCGACGAATGCGCGTAGGCCGGACACTGCAGGGGTGGTGACGAGGGCATCGGGATGGAACAGCGCACCGATGGGCCGTCCCTGCTGTTGGAGTCGGCGGAGCAGGAAGAGGTCATCACCGCTCGCGAAGCGGTCGCCCGCGTAGCCGCCAACGGCATCGAAAGCCCCTTTCCGGAAGGCGAGGTTGGCGCCATAGGCCAGTGTGGGCGCACCTGCGCATGCGCTGCCCATGGCCATGCCGAGCAGGGCCGCCTGCTCCTCCTGCTGCAGCCTGCCGATGAGGCCTTCACCCTCCGTCCAGACCGGCAGGATGAGCATGTCACTGCCCGTGGCGGACATGGCCTCTGCGATCCGCCGCAAGCGGTCTGGCCCGAACCGCACATCCGCATCGGTGAGGAGGATGAGGTCGGCGCCCGCCGCACGCACGCCGGTGGCGATCGCGGCCTTCTTGCCGGTCCCGCGGCTGGGCAGCACTTGCAGCGCCGGCCAGGTGCGCTGCATGCCCTTGGCGATGGCGGCGGTGCGGTCCGTGCTGGCGTCATCCACCACCAGCACCTCAACGAGCTCCCGCGGGTAGCGTTGGGCGTGGAGATCCTGAAGCACGGCGGCAATGCGGGCCTCCTCATCGCGTGCGGGCACTACCACGGCGATACGCGGAAGGGTTGCGGCAGCGCCGTGCGCGGGCTCCGTGCGCTCCGCCAAGGCCGATCGCCACCTGCCGATGACGGCCGCTTGGGCCGCAGCAAGGAGGAACAGGCCGATAGCCAGCAGGATCGATGCGGTCATGACGCGGTCGTTCGGATCTTCGCCACGAGCAGCAGCAGGCTGCCGGCCACGGCAGGGATCGCCAGGTTCACCACCCAGAGCACCAGGCTGGCGATGAAGACGCCTTGGTCGCTCGCCGGACCGGCTGCCAGCAATGCCACCGCCACGGAACCGCGCACGCCCAACTCGGTCAGCATCACCGTGGGGATGAGCGTGGAAAGGAGGAATACGGCGGGGATCACAGGCAGGCTCTGGCCCGGGCCGATCCCGGCCAGGAGGCCGAGGAGCAGCGCGAACTGCAGGGTGAACACCGCATAGCGCGCCGCGCTCAGGCCCAGTACCCGCAGCAGCAGGACGGGGCCGAATCGCTCAAGTACCCCGGCATGGCGCTCCCACCGCCGCACGACCGGCACCCGGGCCAGCACAGCGCGCAGGAGATCCGGGTTGAAATACAGGAGCAGCGTGCCCGCCGCCACCAGGCCGCACAATCCGATCCATCCGAAGGCATACGGCACAGCCTCCTCACCGCCGCTCCGCAGCGCCATGGCCATAAGGCCCGCCAGGCCCAGCACCACGGTGGTCACGAACTGGGCGATGCTGCCCACCGCTGTCGCGAAGCTGGCGGCGACCCGGTGCTCAGGAGCCAGGAAGAGCACGCGCCCGACGAACTCCCCTACCCGATTGGGCGTGATGAGGCCGATGCTCGTGCCCGCGATGGTCGCAGCGAAGGCCCGCCCCACGGAGAGCGCCTCCACCTGGCGCACCAGGATCCTCCATTTGCGGGACTCCAGCCCCCAGTTCACCAGCATGAGGAGCATGACCCCGCCGATCACCAAGGCGCCCTCATTCTCACCGAGCAGGGCCCACGCGGAGGCCAGGTCCGCCCCGCCCGTGCCGCCCGCCAGGCGCAGGTAGAGGAACGTGCCGGCCAGGAGGAAGACGCCCCACCGTATCAGCTGGATGGTGCGTCGGCTCACGGTACCTTCGTCGGCATAGGCGCGATGATGATCAAAGGTACCCCGGCGGCCGCACCGGCCGAGCGCATCATCCTCGGCATCGACCCAGGGACGGCGGTGATGGGATTCGGCGTGCTGATCATCGAGCAGGGAAAGGCCAAGCTGCTTGATGCGGGCGCCATCCGCTTTCCCGCCGCGGACGACCATACGCTGAAGCTCCGCGCCATCTTCAATGAGACGATGGCCATCATCGAGCGGCACCGGCCCGATGAGCTGGCCATCGAGGCGCAGTTCTTCGGGAAGAACGTGCAGAGCATGCTCAAGCTGGGCCGGGCGCAGGGCGTGGCCATCGCTGCTGCGCTGCAGCGTGAGCTGGCGGTGGTGGAATACGCGCCCAAGCGCATCAAGCAGAGCATCACCGGCAACGGCAATGCCAGCAAGGAACAGGTGGCCGCCATGCTGCTCAGCATCCTGGGGCTTGCGGAGCTGCCGCCCAGCACCGATGCCACCGATGCCGTGGCCGTGGCGCTCTGCCATCATTTCGCGCAAGGCATGGTGCCCAGGCCCGTTCGGGGAGGCGGCAGGCGGGGTAAAGCTGATTGGAGCAGCTTCATCCGCAGCAACCCCGACCGCGTGAAGTAGCGGTCAGGCGTTCCGGATGCGCTCGGCCGTGGCGGCCAGCTCCGCAGGGGACAGCTTCAGCTTCTCACGCGTGAAGTCCATGTCGCTCATGCGGTCGATGGGGATCAGGTGCACGTGTGCGTGGGGCACTTCCAGCCCGATCACGGCCACACCCACGCGGTCGCAGGGTATGGCGCGCTGGATGCGCGCCGCCACCTCCTGGGCAAAGGGCATGATGCCGGCCAGGGCATCGGCGGGGAGGTCGAAGAACCGGTCCACTTCCACCTTGGGCACCACCAGCGTGTGCCCCTCGCGCAGCGGGCTGATGTCGAGGAAGGCGAGGAAGCGTTCATCCTCCCCCACCTTGTGGCACGGGATCTCACCGGTAATGATGCGCGTGAAGATGCTCGCCATGGTCAGCGGCTGATCTCGATGATCTCGAAGCGGGTGGTGCCGGCCGGGGTCACCACCTCGGCCACTTCGCCCTTGGCCTTGCCCAGCAAACCCTTCCCGATCGGCGAGGTCACGCTGATCTTGCCCACGCGCACATCAGCCTCGCTCTCCGCCACGATGATGAACTCCCGCTGGCTCTGGTTGTCCACATGGCGCACCATCACGCGGCTGTGGATGTAAACCCGGCTGGTGTCCACCAGGCTCGTGTCGATCACGCGGGCATTCGCCACGACCTCTTCGAGCTTGGCGATGCGAGCCTCCAGCAGGCCCTGCTCCTCCTTGGCGGCATGGTACTCGGCGTTCTCGCTCAGGTCGCCCTTGTCGCGTGCATCGGCGATCTGCTGGCTGATGTGCGGGCGCTCCACCGTCTTCATGTGGTTCAGCTCGTCGAGCAGCTTCTTCAAGCCCTCTTCGGTGTAATAGGCGGGATTGCTCATGGCCGTTGCGTCTGGTGATGCAAAGAACGGAAGAGGACCCCGAGAGGTCCTCTTCCAGCGCAGTCGGGGTTGTTCAGAGGCTGATGCGGATGCCCAGGCTGTGGAAGCCTCCGAAGGGGTTCGTGGCCCGGTAGGCATAGTCCAGGGCAACGGCTGATTTCTTCTCCTCGCCGAAGGGGAAATCGACGCTGAGGCCTGCGGACGGCCCGGTGAACCAGGAGGTGCGCTCCTCGGCGTCATCCTTCGTCTCATACTGGTAGCCGCCGCGGAGGTGGAGCATCTTGCGGAAGGCGTACTCCACGCCGATGATGCCCTGGTCCCTGGTGAACGAGTTGGACACGAAGGTGCCCGCGAATGTCACGCGGTGCATCTCGTTGATATGCCAGTCGTAGGCCGCGCCGATGTTCAGGAGCGAGGGAATCTCGAAATTGCCCGACCGCTGCTGCAGGGTGAGCTGATCGCTGCCGGAGGTGAGCAGGCCCTGCACCGCGAGCCCGTCGCCGCTGAATTGCATGGCCGGTCCCACGTTCTTCAGGGCGATTCCGAAGTGGATGTTGTCCTGCTCACCGGTCACGTAATGGATGCCCGCATCGAAGCATACGCCGGTGGCCCGCACGTTGGAGGTGGACTCTGAGACCACCCGCAGCAGCAGGCCGCCGAAGATGCTGTTGGAGAAGCCCTTCGAGTAGGCGACGCCGATGTTGGATAGGCTCGGCCGGAAAGCGCCGCGCCCGCCCTCGGGGTTGTCCACGGTGGTCACTTCCAGCTCGCCGAAGGAGAGCACGGAAGCCGTTACGCCGAGCACTCCGCTCGCGCCCAGCTTCTGGCCAAGGCCCACGCTGTTGAGCGACATGCCGGCGCCGGGCAGCTGCATGTTGGTGAAGAGCACCTCGGTCTTGTTCACCGCGGATAGGCCCGCCACGTTGCCGAACATGGCCTCGGCACCCTTCACCCTGGCCGTATTCGCCATACTCCAGCCCGAGGAACGCGCCCAGGGATTGAGCAGCAACTGCGTGGCACCGGCCGAGCCGGCCCGGTCAGGATTGCCTGCCATGGCTGGGCCTGCCGCTGCAGCCACCAGTGCGCACGCGAGCACCGGTCCGTGGTATATCGATCGCTTCATGTCCGTGATTCGGTTCGTCAGGTCGGGTCTAGAAGTTCTGGAGGTCGAGCGGGCGCATCACACCGAACCACTTGAGCACCTTCTCGCCGACGTTCGGCACATCCACATGACAGATGTACACGCCGCCAGCGATGGGGATGTTGTTCGTGTTCTTCAGGTCCCAGTCCAGGTAGGTGAGGCTGTTGTCCTTGCGGAAACGGCGCACCAAGGTGCCGTTCACCGTGTAGATGGAGATGGTGCAGACCTGCGGGAGGTTGATGAACTTCACCCGGTTGTCCAGGCGCGATGTCTCGTATCCGCTGAAGGCGTAGTAGGGGTTCGGCACCACGTTGATGCGGTCGAGGAACTCATTGGCCACATCGGCCACTCCGGTCTCCGTGGCGAACTCGCCCGTCCCGAAGCGGTACAGGGGAAGTCCGCCGTTCAGCGCAGGGGTGATCGGCGCCGGGCTGCCTGCGTAGTCCGTGTAGGACCGGTAGGGCTTGGCCACATTGAGGCGGATGCGCACGTCCGTGCCAAGGAACTCACGACCGGACACGCTGATGGCGCTACCCACCCAGCCGATGCCACGCAGCACCGTGGCGCGCGCCGCACCGCCCGAGGGCAGGTTCTGGTAGATGTACTGGCCCTGGTCGTACTGGCCCACCCTGTTCTGTACTCCCGACTGGCGACGGTCGTTCTTGAAGACGTAGATCCAGTGGCATCCGCCGAAGTAGGGGGATGGAATCTCGCCCTGCGGGGCAGGCAGCGTGAACACCTCGTTCGGGTTCCAGATCATGTCGCGGCCGATCTCCCCGCCCCAGAAGCTGTTCTCACCATAGGCCATATTCAGGCGCTCACCGGTCTCCAGGTCGATGGCATAGCCGGGGAACCAGCCCATGCCGGTCGGCTGCGTGCCGCCGAGCGTGGCCTCATCCTCATTGCACCCGGGGGTGCCCGACTTGCGGCCGTCCTTGTCGATGCTCGGGGAGGCACGCAGGGCCAGCTTGATGGCACCGCCCTGGCTGAGCGTGGTATTCGACTCCTGCTCCAGCACCGCGGAGCGCGTCCACTTGCTCTTGTCCTTGGTGATCACCACCTGTACGCTGGGCGTCTCCCGCACCTGCGCCAAGGTGTTGGCCTGCTGCCCATCGGGGTTCAGTCCAGGCTGGAAGTCAGCGCCGCCCACGAGCGGCCAGGGCGCCCACGTCCCGCCGAGCAGCTTCTCGTAGGTCTGCTCATCATCAATACCCGTTCGGTCGGAATACTGTGCGGGGGTGTTCTCACCGTCCACGAAGTTGCCGCTGCGGATCCAGTTGAACACGGAGAGGCCGTCGGCATCGGGGATGCCCGTCAACCAGGCCTTGGAGGGGTCGGCGAACTCGATGGAGCCCAGGCCCAGGGGCTTGGTGTAGGTATTGCGGAAGTATGCCTGGCCGATGGTGACCGAGATGCCGTACTCCGGGAAGAGGCGCTCATAGGGCATGTCGATGGCCCGCTGGGCGAAGGCGGTCTCGCCCGTGGTCGCATTCTTCAGGTACCAATAGGCGTCATCCAGGTTGCCCGGGGTGATCGAATCCTGGAACCACACCTCGAACTGGGCGTTGGGCACCTTCAGCGGATCCACCACCTTCACTTCGATAGGGGCGAGCCCGCGCTTATAGGTCAACTCATCCTTCCGCCACGGGCTGGAAGCGACGATGGCGTTCTCCGTAGCCTGATCGAGCTCGATCTCGAGATTGCCATTGCCCTGGCCCTCGAGACGGGTGATCTGAAGGGCATCGCCGTAGTTCGCATTCTGCCGGGTTCCGAAGGACTCGGCACCGGGCTTGTGCGGGATTCCCACGTAGGTGCGGATGGAACCGAAGGCGGCTTTACGGCCGGCCACGTAAGGGAAGGCCTGGCCGGTGCCCTCGTTCACATTGTAGTCCTCGTAGTTGTTGTAGCCGTAGGCAATGGCGATGTAGTAGTACGACTTGAAGTTCACCAGCGTCGGATCGCCTTGGGCGAACCTGTCCGTGGTGATGCGGATGGCATGGCGGATGCCCTGATCCGCGCCGTTCACCTGCTCGGTGGGCACCACCTGCTGGATGGTCTCGTCGTAGGGGTAGTTGATGATCTGGCCGATGCCGTCCTGCACATCGCCCTGGTAGACCAGTCGGGCGAGCTCCACGTTGTCGAGATCCGCCACGCTGGCCTCGGCGTTCTTCATCTGGTAGATCTTGTAGCCCTGGAACCGGTAGAAGCGGTCGTAGGGCGGTCCACCCAGGCCGTTGTCCAACGGGATGATGGGGTCGAGCTCCTGGTAGGCCTCGTTCTCGTTGTTGCTGCCCGCCGGGTTGGTGATGTAGAGGATCAGCTCGCGGTCCAGTTCGCGGATGGTGAGGTCAGGTGCATCCGGGCCATCGAGGATCTTGAAGCAGTTGTCGAAGAGGGCCTGCGCCTTGTCATCGGCCACGCGCAGGGGACCGAGGCTAGATGCGGCACTGCCGACGGGTGAGCGGGCATACACAACCCCCACCGTGATGTTGTTGAATGCACCGGCCTCGAGGGTGAAGGGCCCCGCACTCTGCACGAAGCGGCGGTCCACCAGCGTGCGGTCCTCATCGTGCCAATCCCCTTGGGGCGCGCAGTTGGTTCCCCAGCCCACGGGGTCGGTGGTGCCCGGGAACATGTAGAACGTGCGGATGCCGTTGCCCGAAGCATCGTAGCCATTGCCGCCGTGCGTCATCTCCACACCGTTGCGCCAGATGCTCCGCAGATAGTTGTAGTAGTGGCCCGCAATGCTCGGGTCGGTCATGTTGGCGTTGGGCGCCTCGCGGTTGAAGTAGAGGAATGCGCGCATGCCGAAACGCTCGTTGTCCACGATTCCATCGCCATAGCCGATACCGATGCCCTTGTATGGGATACCGCCCTGCAGTTGCGCCTGCACGCAGTCGAAGTTCTCCAGATAGGTCTGGGGGCCAGGATTGTCGGTTCCATCGGAATCCTGGAACGGGCCTTCGAAGAAGTCCACCCCGATCGCGGGCGGCGGCGGAGCCGGCCCGCCGTAGCCCACGGCTCCGAGGCAGGCCTGATCCACATCCTGCCAGTTGTACACGTATCCCAGCCCGCGACGCACGTCGCAACCGGTGAAGTCATCGTTCGAGCAGCCCAGATCGGGATCCACGAAGTGGCCGAAGTAGGTGTTCACCAGGGTCTGCGAGGCCCAGTTGATGACCGTGTAGTTGTAAAAGGTCATGTTGTTGATCTCGTTGTTCGCGCTGAAGGCGAAGGCCTGTGCGCGCACTTCGAGGCCGATGGGCTGGCCCTGGGTCTCCGTATGGGCATCGCCCTTGTCGTTGAAGATCCAGTAGATGTTGTAATCGCCGAATAGGGGCACGGGGTCGTCACGGCGCTTGTTCTTGCAGTCCTCCACGGTCTGGTCGAACCCGTAATCCGGATAGTCGCCGTCATAGGGGTTGTAGCTGCCGTCCTCATTGTAGTCGAGGAAGGGCGCGAGGTAGAGGTCCTGGTTCACCTCCGGATCGCCCAAGGCCGGCCATTGCAGGAAGGTGGGCGGGACCGAGTACCCCTCGGGGAAGAGCTCGGCCACATCGCAGCCCGGGGTGTTCACGCAGTTGATCCAGGCCAGGTGCGCCTCGGCCTCGGCACGCCTGGTCGTCCAGAATTTGTCATAGGCCTGGCAGACATCGGGGGTCACGCTGGCATCGGAGCGGTTCAGCGGACCGGGCCAGAAGTCGTTGCCCGAGGCACGGTACAGCACCGCTGCGAGCTTGAGCTGGCCGGCCGAGGACTCGCCGCCCATCCAGAGACCGCCGGCGTAGATCGCATTGGCCCCGCTGAAGTCATCCGTCTTCGGCACCTCGTACCCCGAACGGCCCGTGCCGCTCCGGCGGGTCCACACGTTGCCGCCGTTCTCGATCACGGCGCGCACGTTGTTGTAGTCGAGCTGCGTCACCTGCGTGGCCGGTGAGCAGGCCCCCGCCTTCGGGGCCCCGCCGCCACGCTGCTGCATGCCACTGGTGGAAGGCGGATTCCATGCCGCCGCCACGAGGGCGAGGGGCAAGGCCATGCTCAGAGCGAAGGTTCTGGTGGTTGCGCTGTGTAGGCCTTTCATGTTCGTGCGGTATCGGTTCATCAGAAGCTCAGGCGAACGCCCAACCGGATGGTGCGCGGCGCGCCGAAGTTGTTGGGCTCGTTGTTCTTGATCGTGTAGAGGTCGCGGTAGGCGTCGGGATCGGTCTGCGAGCGGTCCGTGAGCTGCGCCAGATAGCCGTCGTTCACGGGCGAACCGGTGAAGCGGTACACACCGGTGATGTTCTCGGTATTGAACACGTTGGTGATCAGCAGGTATACGTTGAGGTCGGCGCTCTTCGCCTTGTCGCCATCCTTGCCGCCGAAGGTCAGCGGGATGTCACGGTCGATCTGCATGTCCGTCGTGAACTGCCACGGGAGGCGGGCACCGTTCAGGGTGCCGTCGAGGCGATAGTTGCTTGCGCCCGTGGCCTCGCTCACCACCTGCGAGCTGCGGCTGTACGGCGTGCCGCTGCCCAGGATGTTCACCATGTTGACGCCGGTGCCCTGCAGGATGGGCTTGCCGAAGAGCATGGGACCGTTATAGTCCTTGCCGCGGCCGTAGCGGAAGTCGAAGGTGGTCTGGAAACGGTGGCGCTGGTCGAAGTCGAGCGGCGAGATGGTCCGCAGGTTCGGCTGGCCGCTGTTGATCAGGTTGATGCCCGTGGTGGGCCCGGAGCCGGTGCCATCGGCGAACTGCAGGGTATAGCTGGCGCGCATCCATACGTTGCCGGTCCTGCGCAGGTCGAAGGTGGCGGTGAAGCCCTTCACCGTGCCGAAGTCGAAGTTGTCATAGGTGCGGTAGTCGCGCGGCCAGGCGTTCACCACGTTGCGCACCGTGATCTGGTCGCGCAGCTCGCGGTAGAAGGCCGCGATCTTCAGCGAGGAGGCCTTGCCGAGCACCTGCTGGAAGCCCAGTTCGTAGTCGATGGTCTTGGTGGGCTTCAGGTTGGGGTTGTTCAGCACATCGTTGTTCTGCTCGATGTAGGCGTAGCTCACCAGGTCGCCGCGCGACTGGATGGCGTTCGGGCGCTGCGTCAGCACGTCGTAGTGCGCGAAGAACACGGCCTCATCGCTGATCGGGAAGGAGAACGCGATGCGGGGCATGATGTTCACCACCGGCGTATAGTCCCTGAAGGCCGAGCGGGTCATGGGCGAAGTGCCCTGCAGCTCGCTGCGGTCGTCGCCGCCGATGAGGTATGGACGGATGCGACCGCCCTGCTGGATGGAGTTGCCGTCCGCGAGTTCCACGCCAGTGGCGCTGTACCACGTATCGCCGTCGCGGTAGCCGCGCACCGCGTTCGGGTCCTCGTAGTCGTCCACGTACACCACGAAATCATCCCCGATGTTGCTCGGGCGGTTGCTGAGCTGCTGCTGAATGGCGGACACCGGCACCGCATCGCCGGCCTTGTAGGCCTCACGCCACAGGTACTTGTCCTTCAGCACGTTCTGGTTGGCATCGTAGCGGTCAACGCGCACGCCCACGTTGAAGATGATGTCGTCGAAGGCGAACTTGTCCATGATATAGCCCGCCATGTAGATGGGCTGGAAGGGCGCTTGGGCACGGGTGTAACGGCCGCGCTCATCCAGCTCCGTGAAGAAGTCATCGAAGCTGGGCTTGCGGGTGAGGCGGTTGCCCAGGTAGTCGTAGCCCACGAAGGAGACCAGGTTGTTGCCCGCATTGATGAGCTCGTCCGCATCGAACATGTCGAGCGCGAGCGCGCTGGGGTCGAGGGCATCCACATCGATGTAGTCCGTGCCGTTGGGATCGAGGCCGAGGCGCTGGCGAAGGCTGCGGTCGAAGAAGCGCTGGTCATCGCCCACCAGCCGGTCGTAGAAGTGGAATGGGAAGGGGCTGTTGGGCAGCTCAACGATATCGCTGGGCGGCAGCGAATCGGGAACGAAGTTCTCGATGTGGAAGTTGGTGAGGCCGCGTGCGCGGGTCCAGAGGCCGGTGGGCACCAGGTCGTAGCGGCGCTGGGTGAGCTGCTCGTACTCCACGCCCACGCTCACCGCGTGCTGGCCGATATCGGCGCTGCCGATTGCGGTGAAGCGGATCTGGTCGTTCTGGCGCTTGCGGAACTCGGCTCCGTTGGGATCATCGATGAAGCCCGGGTTGTTCCACATCTGGTAGAGCGCGATGGGGCGGTCGCCGTTCCAAAGCACACCGCGGCGCTGGGTCTCGATCCGGTCCTGGAAGTAGCCGAGGTATCCGGGGACATCCACTTCAGCCCCGAAGAGATTGGCCACGGGGTACTGCTCGCGGGGAAGGGCGTTGAAGTAGTAGCTGTTGAAGTCCGCGAGGGCCGGATTCTGGGTGCCTGGGGTGAAGGTGACCAAGGTGTCGCGCGCGCCGGTCTGCACCCAGCGGGCCCCGCGCAGCTCGAATTGCGGCGCACGGTAGGTGGTGAACCGGCCCACGTACCCGTAGTCGAAGAGGCGGTCACCATGCACGAAATCCTCCACGTTGTTCAGGTAGCTGCTGTAATCGAGCTGCAGGCTGTAGAAGGCGTTCTTGATGGTGCTCCGCTTCTCCTCCTCGGCGGTGCGGTTGGCGAAACGCTGGGTGTACTTGATGAACGCGCGCCAGCTCGTCTCCTTGGTCCTGATGTTGCGGTCGGCGTTGAGCAGCGCATTGCGGCGGTTGTAGGATTGGCGGTTGGAATAGTCCAGCGAGCCGCCGAGGGTGAGGTTCACCGTCTGGGTGGTGGCGATGTCGATCTTACCGGAGGCTGTGAAGCTGGTCTGGCCGGCATTCTGGCGCGTGCGGATGGTCTCCACATCACCGGCGCGCAGGAATTCGCTGGCGGGCACGAGCGCCACATCGGTCCCGGTGTTCAGGATCACGCCGGGGTTGGCATCCAGCCGGTCGCGCACATCCGCGCGCAGGCGCACATCACCGATATAGCTCGGGCTGGGATCCACCGCGTTCGTGTACTGGCCGCTGATGAAGAAGCCGATGAGGGGCTTGGACTTGTTGCCCAGGCTGTCCTTGCGGAACAGCAGCGGGCCGCTCAAGCTCGCCTCCACCTGATTGAAGGCGAACTTGTCCAGACCGACGATATCCGTGATATCCTTTCCCACCTTGTAGCCGGAAGTAAGGTATTCCGCGCCGCCGAAGAACTGCCGGCTCGGACCACGAGTGGTGATGTTGATCAAGCCACCGGTCACATCGCCGTAGTTGGCGGGCACACCGCCGGTGATCACCTGCACCTCCTCGATGGCCCCTTTGGGCAATCCGGTACCTGCACCGGCCGGCACCTTCACGCCATCGATGTAGTAATAGGTGGCCTCGGTGCGCGCGCCCCGGATGCTGATGCCGCCCCCCGTGCCCGCATCACTGGCGCCGGCCACCGTGGTGGCGATGGACGCCGCGCTGCGGCCCGGCATGCGGGCGATGTCCTCGCGCGTCACGGTGCCGCCGGAAGCGCCACCGTCCTTGTTGATGAGGGGCACGGAATACTGCACCACCTCGAACTCCTTGAGCTCGATGCCCGCATTGAGCTGGATGTTGAGGAAGGTGATGATGTTGCTGTTGACCACCACCCCGGTCTGCTTGTAGGGCTGGTACCCCACATAGCTCACCACCACATCGTAGGTGCCCGGATCGATGGGCTTGATGAAGTAGTTGCCGTCGAAGTCGGTGGCGCCGCCGGTGACCTGGCTGCCCCGGGCTTCCACGATGATGTTCACGAACGGCAGCGGTTCGCCGGTCTTCTTATCGGAGATCTTGCCCTTGAGGCTGCCGGTGCCCACTTGGGCGAGCGCCGGGAACGCTGCGATGAAACAAAGGGCGACTGCGGTGGATAGCCTTCTCACCATCAACGGTCAGGTTTAACGTTCTGCTGAACTGCGCAACGAGGGGGCGCTAATATAGAAAGGAAACGATTCGGCGGAATTTTCGCTTTTCCGCGCCGGACGGCCGTTTCCGGAGGTCTTGCCGGGTGCACGGCCATCCTTCGCAACGGCCTTGGGGAGCGCTTCGGGCAACATGGGGGAAAGATACCCTTGCCGCCTTGGACCAATTGCTAGGAGCGCTGCCATTCACGGGGCGTTGTTTACGATCCAGGGATCAGCGCTTGCGGCGGAACAGCCGGGCCGGGAAGCCATCGCGGTGCCTGCCGCTGCCATGCCGGTCCGCACGGCGCGTGTGCTGCTTGATGCGCTTGCGCGTGGCCTTGTCCTGCAGCGAGAGGTGATGCTTGCGGTCGGCCTTCTCCTCCTTCGCCTTGGCCTTCTTCTCCTCCCGCTCCTTCTTGGCGAGGTTGCGCTCCTGCTTGCGCTGGCTGATGCCATCATCCTGGGCCATGGCCGCGTGCGGCGCAAGGGCCAGCATCGCGGCGAGGGCCCAGAACGGCGGTCGGAGGCGCATGGCGCAAGGTTAAGGCCTCGGCCCCGCTCGCGTTCCTGCCTACCTTCGTTCCTTCATTGGACACGCAACGGACCATGACCCGCTCATCCGCGCTGAAGCTGACCCTTGCGGCCGTGGCCGGTTCGTTCTGCCTGGCCGTTTCCTGCCGCAAGCCCTCTTCAGGCGGCGTGCCACCCGTTACGGTCGACATCTCCATCAATGTGAACAACCCCGCCTACGCCGACCTGGCCGTCCCGGGCGGCTGGCTTTACCTGAGCGGGGGATCCCAGGGGATCATCGTCTTCCGGGTGGGGCAGTCGGAGTTCATGGCGCTCGACCGGCATTGCCCCTACCGGACATCTGACCTCTGCCGCGTGGTGGTGGACAGCAGCGAGGTCATCGCCCGCGACACCATGTGCTGCGGGTCAGCCTTCCTCATCAGCAGCGGCGCTGTGGTGCAGGGTCCATCCGCGCTGCCCCTGAAGCCCTACAACACCTCCTTCAACGGGACGGTGCTGCGCATCTACAACTGAGCAGGCCGTTGCGCACGCCTCTGCGGTCCGGTGATGCCGCACGGCGGCCCGGCCCGAAGGATGCCATGTCACGCTCCCGGCGGCAGGGAGCGCCAAATACGGAAGCCCGGCCTTGGGGCCGGGCTTCGCGCCAGGATGGAAGCACCGATCAGTACCGGTACTCGTCGCTCTTGAAAGGACCGCTCTTCGGCACGCCGATGTACTTGGCCTGCGCATCGGAGAGTTCCTCCAGCTCCACGCCGATCTTGGACAGGTGCAGCTTGGCCACCATCTCATCGAGGTGCTTGGGCAGCACGTACACCTTGTTCTCGTAGTTCGCGTGGTTCTTCCACAGTTCGATCTGCGCCAGCGTCTGGTTGGTGAAGCTGTTGCTCATTACGAAGCTTGGGTGGCCGGTGGCGCAGCCCAGGTTCACCAAGCGGCCCTCGGCCAGCACGATGATGTCCTTGCCCTCGATGGTGTACTTGTCCACCTGGGGCTTGATCTCCACCTTGGAGCTGCCGTAGGCCTTGTTCAGCCAGGCCATGTCGATCTCGTTGTCGAAGTGGCCGATGTTGCACACGATGGCCTTGTCCTTCATCTTCCGGAAGTGCTCCTCCGTGACGATGTTGAAGTTGCCCGTGGCCGTGATCACGATGTCAGCCCGGTGGACGCAATTGGCGAGCTTCTTCACCTCGTAGCCGTCCATGGCCGCCTGCAGGGCGCAGATGGGATCGATCTCGGTGGCGATCACGCGGGCCCCGGCTCCCCGGAGGCTCGCGGCAGTGCCCTTGCCCACATCGCCATAGCCGCACACCACGGCCACCTTGCCGGCCATCATGATGTCGGTGGCACGGCGGATGGCATCCACCGCGCTCTCCTTGCAGCCGTACTTATTGTCGAACTTGCTCTTGGTGACGCTGTCGTTCACGTTGATCGCGGGCATCGGCAGCGTGCCGGCCTTCTCGCGGTCGCGCAGGCGCAGCACGCCGGTGGTGGTCTCCTCGCTGAGGCCCTTGATGCCCTTGATCAGCTCGGGGTACTTGTCGAACACCATGTTGGTGAGGTCGCCGCCGTCGTCGAGGATCATGTTCAGCGGCTGGCCATCGGGGAAGGCGAAGAGCGTCTGCTCGATGCACCAGTCGAACTCCTCATTGGTCATGCCCTTCCAGGCATACACGGGAATGCCGGCCTTGGCGATGGCGGCGGCGGCATGGTCCTGCGTGCTGAAGATGTTGCAGCTGCTCCAGCTCACCTCGGCGCCCAGCTCCTTGAGGGTCTCGATGAGCACGGCGGTCTGGATGGTCATGTGCAGGCAACCGGCGATACGGGCGCCCTTCAGCGGCTTCTCCTTGCCGTACTGCTCGCGGAGCGCCATCAGGCCGGGCATCTCTGCCTCCGCCAGCTCGATCTCCTTGCGGCCCCAGTCGGCGAGGGCCATGTCTTTCACCTTGTACTTCAACTGTTCCTTGGTCTGGGGCATCGTGGTGTTCATAGGGTCGGCGAAATTACGGCCTTCCTGACGAACAAGGCCTTTCCCTATGTTCGCGGGCATGGGCCGCGTGCTGGAACACATCGAGGAGGCCAAGGGTTCGGGACGGAAGCTGCTGGCCGTGCTCATCGATCCCGATTTCGGGCAGGATGAGGCGGCCCTGGAGCGCACCGTGCACAACGCCTGCATGGCGCGCGCCGACCTGCTCCTGGTGGGCGGTAGCCTGCTCACCTCGTCCTCCTTCGACCGCTGCGTGCGGCGGGTGAAGGAGTGGAGCGACCGTCCGGTGGTGCTCTTTCCCGGCAGTCCCTCACAATTGAGCGCGCATGCCGATGCCGTACTCTTCCTGAGCCTGATCAGCGGCCGGAACCCGGAGCTGCTCATCGGCCACCATGTCACGGCGGCCCCCACGGTGCGGGCGCTGGGGATCGAAGCGATTCCAACGGGCTACCTGCTGGTGGACGGAGGCCGCACCACGACCGCCCATTATGTGAGCCAATCGGCCCCCATCCCCCATGACAAGGCCGGCATTGCCGCCGCCACCGCCATGGCCGGAGAGCTTCTGGGGCTCCGGGCCCTCTACCTCGACACCGGCAGCGGCGCGCCCCGGAGCGTGTCCCCGGCCATGGTCGCGGCGGTGCGGGCCACGGTCGGGCTGCCCATCATCGTGGGCGGCGGCATCCGCGATGCGGCCACGGCGCGAGCGCTCTGCAAAGCCGGAGCGGACCTGCTGGTGGTGGGCACCGCCTTCGAGCAGGACCCTGAACTGATCTTCGCCATGAGCGATGCGGTTCACGGGTGAAGCCGTACGCCGACCATACACGCATCATGCGGGGCCCGCTTTCCTTGCTGCTCATCCTGGTTGCGCTCTCGGCGCGGGCGCAGGCCGATTCGCTCTGGCGCGTGTGGAGCGATACCGGAAGGCCTGACAGCGCCAGGCTGCAGGCGATCCAGCAGCTGGCCTGGAAAGCCGTCTTCGAGCAGCCCGACAGCGGCGTGGCCCTGGCCTGGAAGCAGCTCGAACTGGCCACGCGTGCCCGCTCCGCCCGTTCCATCTACGAGGCGCATACCACCATCGCCGTAGGGAGCAGCATGCGCGGCGACCATGCGGCCGCATTGGAGCACCTCTCGCAGTGCATGGCGCTGGCCAAGTCCATGGGCGACCTCAAGCGGCAATCGAGCACCTACCGCAACCAGAGCAACGTGTACCGGAGCATCGGCGACCTGCCGCTCGCCCTTGAGCAGCTCCAGAAGAGCCTGCGCATCGACACGGAGCTGGGCAACAGCGAAGGGCTCGAAGGCACCTACAACAACATCGGCAACCTCTACACGGAGCTCGGGGAACCCGCCAAGGCCTTGGAGAACTACCGGCGCAGCGCCGAACTGGCCGACGCGCTGAACAGCGACAAAGGCCGGGCCCAGGCGGCGATGAACCTGGGCAGCACGCTCCTCGACCTCGGAAGGCCCGACACGGCGATCATCCTCTTCCGCCAAAGCCTGGAGCGCTACCGCAAGCTGGGCCGGAAGCCTGAGCAGGGCATGGTGCTCAACAACCTTGGACGGGCGTACGGGCAATTGGGGCGACTGCCTGAGGCCTTCGCGAGCCTCGATTCGGCGGAGCGCATCCTCGGTGCCATCGGCACCGCCAAACCGCTGGCACGGACCCATGTGAACCGCGGCACCCTCCTGCTGAAAGCCGGCCGCGCCCGCGATGCGGTGGCGGCTTGCAGGGCAGGTGAGCGCATCGCGCTGGAGGGCAATCTGCTGCAGCAGCGCCGCGAATGCCTTTCCTGCCTGCATCAAGCCTATGAGCGCCTGGGGGACTACCGGAAAGCCTACGCGGCGCACGCGGAATACACCACGGTGCATGATTCGCTCCAGCGCATCAACAACAGCAAGGAGGTGACCCGGCTGGAGGTGAGCAGGAGCTTCCAGGAGCGCATGCTGGCCGATAGCCTGAGCAATGTGCGGCAGCGGTACGAGGACCAGCTGGCCTATCAGCAGCAGCTCGGCCGGGAGCGCGAGCAGCGCAACATCTTCCTGTTCTCCGGCATCGGAGTGCTGCTGCTGGCAGGCGGGCTTTGGAACAGGCTGCGGTACACCAGGCGGTCACGGGCCGCCATCCAGCGGGAGAAGGACCGCAGCGATGGCCTCCTGCACAACATCCTGCCCGAGGAGGTGGCCGCCGAGCTAAAGGCCAAGGGGCATGCGGAGGCCCGGCACTTCGACCAGGTGACCATCCTGTTCACGGACTTCAAGGGATTCACAGGGGTGAGCGAGCGCCTCTCCCCGGCCGAACTGGTGGAGGAGCTCAACTGCTGCTTCACGGCCTTCGATGCCATCATGGAACGCTACGGCGTGGAGAAGATCAAGACCATCGGCGATGCCTACATGGCCGCCGGGGGCGTGCCGGAGCCGCGCCCCGATGCCGCCGCCGACGTCATCCGCGCAGCCCTGGCCATGCAGGCATTCATGCGTGCGCGGCACGAGGCGCGCACCGCGCAAGGGCTACCCGCCTTCGAGATGCGCGCCGGGGTGCACACCGGTGCCGTGGTGGCCGGCATCGTCGGCTCCCGCAAGTTCCAGTACGACATCTGGGGCGATGCCGTGAACACCGCGGCTCGCATGGAATCGTCCGGCGAGGCCGGCCGGGTGAACATCAGCGGCGCCACCCACGCCCTGGCCGTGCATGCCCCTGACCTCGCCTTCTTCCCGCGCGGCCGGGTGAGCGCCAAGGGCAAGGGAGAGCTGGAGATGTGGTTCGCCGAGCGCCGGCAGGGCTGAGCTCAGCGCTGCACCACCACGCGCGTGCGCTGAGCCGCCGACTGCCCCGCCTGCGCTTCCAGCGCATAGTGGCCGGCCGGCACCCGGCCCAGGTCGATGCTCAGCCCTTCCGCCACCTGGACCGCCGCGCGCTCAAGCACTACGCGGCCTGTGGCATCGATAAGCCGGTACCGCAGCTCGCCCTTGGCGTTGGGCAGGCGCAAATGCAGAACATCCGCAGCGGGGTTCGGGTACACCTGCAGCGCGCTCGGCCCGCGATCCGGTTGAGCCATCGCGAGGCCGGTGATGATTCCCGAGCGCGCGGGCGCCGCCGCGGTGCCCGCATCCAGCACCGTCACGGGAGTGCCGTCGACGAAGACGCTCAGTTGCGCCCCCCCGACCGGATCACCGCCCACCTCCGCCAGCCGCAACATGTAGCATTCCTCGGGCATCAGCTGCACCCATTGCTCCACCTCATCGCCGGTGGTGTATGGCCCGCCCTGCGCCACCACCTGCGCTGCACCATTGGTGATCGCCCACGTGAGCGAATCAGGGGCGGCAGCCATGCTCAGGACCAGGCCCATCACATAGCTGCCGGCGGCCACCACTGGAACATCGAGCGGCACGGACATGATATTGCCGTTCGGGTCCTCATCGGCGATCCCGTTCACGCTGATGATGCGGAACTCCAGCACATCGCCCGGCTCGAGGTCCGGCACCACGGGCAGCACCGGCTGGCGCACCTCGCCCTGGAGCGCTGGGACCGCCAGGGTCCAATTGAAGGTGTTCACCATCAGCCCATTGCTCCAGGTCTCCACCACGCAGCTGCCCATGGTGGCCGAGCCCGCATTCTGGATCCGCAGCACAGGCGAAGCGCTCCCCTCACAGGCGAAGCGCAGGCCCGTATAGTCCAGGATCCGTGCGTCGTAGGTCGCCTGTGCAGCAGCGAGGAGCACTGAAGCGAGTGCGCATGACGAGATGACTGAGCGAAGCATGGGAGGAGCTTTGATGGCGCCAAACTAGACGCCCGGCCTGCGCTCCGCAATAGAACTTTGGTTAGTGCCCAGCCGAGGTCAATCCGCCAGCTTCACCCAGCGCCCTTGCCGCACCGTACCGCCATCA
>ERZ761607.1702-NODE-1702-length-26067-cov-33.314201_pt1 | contig 26067 bp, 23 predicted proteins | sample MGYA00511164_ERZ761607 | MGnify/ENA primary metagenome ERZ761607 (study PRJEB28899, sample SAMN02445080) | bioreactor sludge metagenome | biome: EBPR sludge | place: Australia: Brisbane, Thorneside Wastewater Treatment Plant | collected 2011-06-22 ... | reverse complement strand
ATTCCAATGACGCAACCTTGGCCAGCAAGGCTATCACTAAATCTTTTAAGACCGAATATGTCGTTTGATAAATCCATCAACCAATTGACTGCACCAAAACAAATTTACATAGACTTTGGTTCCATGCCTAAGTTTTTACTTAAACTTTAATTTGATATCCGCCTTTTTAAGGGTAATTTTTCCTCGGAGCGATCCTGTCAGTACCCGTACCGTGACCAATCCAGCAATCCGAAGTTTTCTAAGGGCTGCATTAATTGCTGCAGCGGCTTCTGTTGGTGTTGCGGTGTAGAAATTGGCTGCTAATTTTGTTTTTACGGTGGTGGGCAGTAAGTCATAATATTCTATGAGTTCTGCGCACCCACCAATTTTAACAGGGTTTGGCGATATGGCAGAAACCGCACTATTGGTAATCGTTAACCTGACTTGACCGGCGCAATATCCTTGAATGTTGATGGTCACAAGTAGTATACCGTTTTGCCCAGCGGTTTTGCCCAGTGCATCGGCTGTTTCAGTAAAGACCAATTGGTCGGTTTCTAAGCGGATTTCATCGGCTTCAAACACATTAGGTAGCTTCACGCTGCCAAGGTCCACTTCACCAGAGGAATACCCAATAGAACCATCGGCAACAGGCAAGTCGGTCGCAAACTCATCCATAGGTACGGTTACCTGATCCACGCCTAATTTCTCAGCAAGGAAGTCACAGCCATTGGAGCTGAGTCCAAAAAAAACAAGTACAACGAGAGAGAGTACCCGACGGAGGGTGAGTCCAGAGTTCAAAGTTGTGTTCATGTGTTTAAAGAGTTTAGAGGTTGTTTATGTTGATAGAAAAGGTGTTTGTACTGTGTGCGTGATTGGCAATGGATGATAGTACCAACAAGGAGAAATGTCTATATAATGACATTGAATGAAGAGGCATTTTGATTTTATGTTCTTATGATCTAATTTAAGGATGAAACAAAAATAGTGCTAAAAAAACTAAAAAACAAGGTCTTTTTTGGGGCCATAGACTTTGAAATTACTGGCATGGTTTCTACTTTTTTTTGTATTGATGCCCATACCTGCGGCAATCCAGTTCGAGTAGTGGCGGGCGGTGGGCCATTTTTGGTTGGCGAGACCATGGCCGAACGTCGGTTGGATTTTTTGGCCCGCTACGATTGGATTCGGAAGGGGCTGATGTTTGAACCACGTGGCCATGATATGATGTCTGGCTCTATTTTATATCCCGCCGCAGATTCCAGCCGAGATATAGGAATTTTGTTTATCGAAACCAGTGGTTGCCTGCCCATGTGTGGTCATGGAACCATCGGAACCGTCACGGTGATCATCGAAAAAGGCTTGGTACAGCCCCAGACGCCTGGTTTATTGCGCCTTGAAACGCCTGCCGGAAATGTGGATGCCCATTATACGTTGTCTAACGGCAAAGTACGTTCTGTTAGAATCGTTAATATTCCTTCTTTCTTATATGCGACCAACCTCGAAGCCGATGTCCCAGGTTTGGGTAACATCACATGCGATGTGGCCTATGGGGGGAATTTTTATGCGATCGTAGAGCCTCAGGCCCATTTCCCCGGTCTTGGTGCGTTTACTGCCGCAGATGTGTTGCGGTTTAGCCCGCTCCTAAGAATGGCACTTAATCAAAAATATACCTTTGTTCATCCGACCGATCCACGCATTTCAGGATTAGGACATGTCCAATGGACGGGCGTACCGACGAACCCTGAAGCACATGCACGCAATGCTGTTTTTTATGGAGATAAGGCCATAGACCGCTCGCCCTGTGGGACGGGCACTTCGGCACGTATGGCACAATGGGCAGCAAAAGGGAAACTGGCATTGGGAGATCGTTTTGTCCATGAAAGCATTATTGGAAGTATGTTTGTTGGTAGGGTGGAGGCCGAGACCGAAGTTGGACCGTTTAGAGCCATCATTCCGAGTATAGAAGGATGGGCCAAAATTACCGGATGGAATACGATTACGATTGATCCAGATGACGATCCCTATGCATTTGGGTTTTCTGTAACCTGAATATATCTCAAATAAAAATAATTATATATGTCTAATATTGTTGTCATTGGTGGAGGAGTTATTGGCTTATGTACGGCCTATTATGCCTTACAAGAAGGCCATAACGTGACGGTTCTGGAAAAAGGGGAGGTAGGAAAGGGGAGTTCTTGGGCAAATGCAGGCTGGATAACGCCCAGTCATGTGGTTCCACTCGCTGCACCGGGTGTAATTCGTAAAGGTCTAAAGTGGATGTTAGACCCTGAAAGTCCTTTTTATATCAAGCCCCGTATAGAGATCGAGTTGTTCCGGTGGTTGTGGGCATTTAGGTCGTATGCAACCCAAACGCATGTAAACCGTTGTATTCCAATTTTAGGCACACTATGTGAAGAAAGCCTAAACCTGTTCAAAGCGTTGAGCCAAGCTTTGGGAGATCAGGTGGGGTTCGAGGAAAAAAGCCTGATTTTTGCAGCGAAAACCGATGCGGGCCTAAAATACTGCATACATGAAGTAGAAGTAGTAAAAAAGGTCGGGATGGCGGCGCGGGTTTTGGATTTAAATGAAATGTGTGAGATGGAACCAACCCTACGTACAGACTTGAAGGGCGGGGCCTTTTTTAAAATTGATGCGCACCTAAATCCAGCCAAATTGATGGTACACCTGGCCAAATATATCCGCGCAAATGGGGGAAGAATAGTTGAGAATACGACGGTAAATGGCTTTGAATTGGGTAAAAAAGAAGTAAAAAACGTTCAAACCACGCATCAGCAATTCGAAGCAGATTATGTAGTGTTGGCAATGGGTGCTTGGTCGAAGGAAGTAAATGAAGCGCTCAAACTCAGACTACCGATTCAACCAGGGAAAGGGTATAGCATTACCTTGCCTCAGACAGGCACCTTAACCCGAATGCCCATCTTACTTAGTGAACGAAGTGTAGCCATTACGCCTTTTGGGAACGAAATTCGATATGCTGGCACGATGGAATTGGCCGGGATGGATCTCTCGGTAAACCAAAGGAGGGTGCAAGCCATTAAAAACGCTGCGCAAGAATATCTCATCAACTATGATGCAGAAGTAGCACAACAAGCGATCCCTTGGGCGGGTTTACGACCTTGTTCGCCGGACGGAATGCCCTTGGTGGGACCACTACAGACATTCCCTAATGTGTTGGTGGCCACAGGTCATGCGATGATTGGGGTAACCAGCGCCACAGGAACCGGAAAAATTATCTCCGATTTAATTAGTGGCAAAACGTCATTTATGGACCCGCTGCCCTTTGCCCCTGAACGATTTTAATATGTATGAAACACCCTTTGCTGGAAAATAAAGCCTATCTCCGGTATGGAAAAATTTTCTTCCTGATAGGGATTTCTGGCTGCCGTTTTTCAGACATTACGGCCCCCAGCCCCCAGATGCCCGACGCTCGCAAGCCCACTCAAGAAATAGAAGAAGTCTCTTTAGAAATTTTGGAAGAAGGCAAGCCAAAACTGAGGGTACAGGCAGGAAGTATGGCACGCTTCGAGCGTGGAGACTCTGTTTTTGCGTTATTGGGAGTTGGGAAATCCAAAAAACCCGTGCGGGTGGCCCTTTTCGATCCATCAGGAAAGCCTTCTGCGAACATTAGCATGGAGAAACTCCGGTTCGAGGAAGCAACCTTACACCTTACGGCGACAGGCAACGTACAGGTGGAAACCGCAACAGGCCGACGCCTTCAGGCCGAGCACCTTATTTGGGACAATGTAACCCGAAAACTCACTACAAAAGGATTGGTTCGGATGATTTCGGATCAAGAACAACTACAGGGCTACGACTTGGTAACGGATGAAAGTATGACCAACTACAGTGTCAGAAAACTCACCGGACAAGTAAGGATAAGCGGATTATGAAGAAAAAAATTTGTTGGTGGACGTTGTTTCTTCCGTTTGGATTGGTGTTTGCTGGGATACTACCCTTAGGATCTTGGGTGGTGGCACAAACGAGGCCAAGTTCCACCCTAAATGCGGTGGCTGCGCGAATAGATTCTACACAAACCCGAACTGGCCCCATTGGCAAATTGGTGGATATTCTGAACGCCGATCAAACGATCGGTAGCGCCATATCGCGTACCCTACGCGGGAATGTACAGCTACGCCAAGAGAATACCTTGCTCCGTGCCCAAGAAGTGGTGGAACGATTTGATAGCAACGTGATTACCCTGAGCGGAAAGGTCTGGATGGTGCAAAATGGCGATACCCTCACTGCTGATCAAATTGTATATAACACGCTTAATAAGCAGGCAAAAGCATCTGGAAACATTCGGGTTTCCAATGGCCAAACCCGAATATTTACAACATCCGGCGAATATGATGCCCAAACTAAATTGGTACATTTCACTACCGGAGCACGCATCATAGACAGTACGGCCGTAATCACCGCCCGACGCGGCAGTTTTTCCAATCAAGACAAATGGGGTAATTTTGAAGGAGACGTAAAATTAGTGGATGGAAAAACGACCCTTACGGCCACAAAAGGCTCATATAATACCACTTTTAAGTGGGGCGAGTTTGAAGGAAACGTGCACTTGGTGGATGATGAAATGGCGTTAACAGCCGCCAAAGGCGTGTATTATCGTGCGTTACAAGAAGCTTTTTTTTATGGAAATGTGGAACTTCGGCATCCAGATTTTTTTCTGCAAGCCGATTCCGTGACCCATAATCGTAAGACCGATATTTCTTTTGCTCGTGGGAAGGTTAAATTAGAACGATACGAAAAAAGAGCACCTCAGGCAACCATTAAAACCGTTCAATCAGCAAGAGTGTTTTTGTTTGGCGGCTCTTTATATCATACAAATGCCTCCAAATCCTCGATATTGCGCGGAAATCCATTGGCGGTTCGGCTAAAGGCTACAAAAGAAGATACGGCTGTATTGGATACCCTTTTATTGGCCGCACGGATATTAGAGGTCAATGAGCCGGATGAAGGCTATCAGCATATTGTCGTTAAAGGCCAAACGCGCATGCGTCAAGGGACTTTTGCAGCACGCTCAGAGGTCACCCGATACACCAAGTGGAACCGAGAACCCGATTTTAGAGAAGAAGTACAACTGCTTGATACACCTATCGTATGGTCTCAGCAAAATCAGATTTCTGGAGATACCCTTAGGTTGTTGTTAAAAGACGGAAAACCAGATTCGTTATCTGTTTTTGGCAATGCGTTTGTTGCACAAATGGATTCTGTGTTGAATAAAATAAATCAACTGAGAGGGAAAAAGCTGTTTGGTTTTTTTAAGCAAGATACTTTACGTTCGGTCACTATTTTTCCACAAGCAGAAGCTTTGTATTTTAGTAGAAATGACCAGAATAAATTATCACAAGGTATCCAGTTAAAGTCAGATCGGCTTCACTTGACTTTTGAGAAGGAAAATATTAAAACATTGGATGCTTTAAAGCCTGATGGTGTGATTTATGAGGCTGAAATTATTCCGGAAAAATTTCAATTAAATGGTTTTAACTGGCAACCGGACAAACGCCCCCCAAAAAAGGAGTTTCCGGTAACAGATGAGCAGTGGGGGTGGATCCAAAAACGGATGAACCTGTCACCGGAACGCAAACAGATTGAAGCCGTTATAACGACTCCTGTAAAACAAATGCCTGAAAAACCACGTGGGAAACGAACAACAGCCAAACGCCGAAACCGTTGATTTAGCGCTGCCGCGCCCTGCTATGCTGCATACGCGGGGGTTAGTAAAGCGCTACCGTCGCCGCGCCGTTGTGGATCAGGTGGATGTGGAGGTGCAACAAGGACAGATTGTGGGGTTGCTTGGGCCAAATGGTGCGGGAAAAACAACCACTTTCCTCATGATGTGTGGCATGGTGACCCCAGACCAAGGCGATGTGTTAATAAACGATCGGAAAATTACAAAACTGCCCATGTTTAAACGGGCAAGGTTGGGTATTGGCTATCTCGCCCAAGAAGCATCGGTGTTTCAACACCTTTCGGTGGAAGACAATCTAAAGGCGGTCTTGGAGTACCAACCCATCTCCAAAAAAGAAAGAAACGAGCGTATTGAACAACTCATGGAGGAATTTGGGATTGCCCGCATCCGAAAGTCGAAAGGGTACATGCTTTCTGGTGGGGAACGGCGCCGTTGCGAAATTGCGCGGGCATTGGCCACACAACCGAAATTCTTGCTCTTGGATGAGCCGTTTGCAGGTGTGGATCCGATTGCCGTGGAAGACATTCAACGCATTGTGGTACATCTAAAATCCCGAAATATTGGTATGGTGATTTCGGATCATAACGTGCATGAAACATTGGCTATTTGCGATGTGACGTACATCCTCTATAAAGGAAAAATCCTGCGACATGGAACAGCCGAAACGTTGGCGGCAGACGAAGAGGTGCGAAAAAGTTATCTTGGTGAGAATTTTTCGCTCGAACGGTATCGCTTATAAGATAAAAGCGTTTTCAGCTTGGAGGAGGTTTGTTTAGTGGGCCGCCTGCATTGTATTATGTTTTAGCAATCCCTGTTTACTCAATAATACATTTTTACAAACAAGGAAATCATGGTCGTAATCATGAACGCCGATGCCCCGGAACGACAAGTAGAAGAGGTGATCGGGAAACTTAATGGCTATGGATTTGATGTTCACCGTTCTACCGGGGTTCGTCAAACAGTCTTAGGCGCCATTGGCGTAAAACCGGATTTCGACATCCGGCATATTAAGGTTTTAGAGGGTGTCTCCGATGTCTATCGGGTCACTACGCCTTATAAGTTTGCCAGCCGAACTTGGAAGAAGGAGAATACAGTGATAGACGTGGATGGCCTTTCGGTTGGTGGTGATGAATTGATTATCATGGCTGGGCCTTGTTCTATAGAAAGTGAGGAGCAAATAGAAGTTTCCGCCGCTGTGGTTGCAGCAACGGGCGCACAAGTTTTACGCGGTGGGGCCTATAAACCGCGTTCTTCTCCCTACGCATTTCAAGGGTTGGGCGTTCCTGGTCTTAAGATGATCCGCGAGGCTGCCGATCGTCATGGACTCAAGGTGATTACCGAGGTCATGGAAATTAACCAAATCGAAATTGTTGCCACATATGCAGACATTTTGCAAATTGGTGCCCGAAACATGCAAAACTTCTCGATGCTGCGTGAATTGGGGAAGGTGGATAAACCCATTTTTCTGAAACGAGGGCTCTCTTCGACGTTTGAAGAATGGATCATGAGTGCAGAATACATTATCGCCAATGGGAATCCGAATGTAATGTTCTGTGAACGCGGAATTCGTACCTTTGAAACCTATACCCGTAATACCTTAGATCTTTCAGCGGTTCCGGTAATTAAGCAAAAAAGCCATTTACCCATCATTGTAGATCCCAGTCATGGTGTGGGAATTCGCGACAAAGTAGCGCCACTCGCTCGGGCTGGAGTTGCGGTAGGGGCCGATGGATTGATGATTGAAATCCATCCTGATCCGCCAACAGCCAAAAGTGACGGTCCGCAATCACTTTATTTTAATCAATTCCGCGAAATGATGCAGGAGTTGCGGATGATTGCCCAAATTGTTGGACGTACACTTCCCGAACCAGCCTTGGTGGCATAAAATTAGAGACCTTCCGGCGCTTTTTCTAATAGTGAAGGGGCGTCGGCTTTATTATTTGCTTTTGAACTTGAATACTCGTATCTTCCTACTTATCCAAAACCGTTTCTGAAGCAATTTTCCTTTGTGCCATTCTGAGCACACCTCCAATCCTCTTATCCTTTACAAACTGTTTTAAATCCTTGTAAATCCTAAACTATTATACATGTATGTGTGGAATCGTAGGTTATATTGGCCCTCGTGAGGCAACTCCCATTTTGTTAAATGGCCTTCAGCGTCTCGAATATCGTGGCTACGACTCTGCGGGGATTGCTGTGGTGAATGGTGCGCTCCATGTGCGCAAGAAAAAAGGTAAGGTCAAAGAATTGGCCAGACTTATTGCAGAAAGCCCAGTGGCTGGTCAATTAGGCATTGGCCATACCCGATGGGCCACCCACGGGGCACCCGATGACGTGAATGCGCACCCACATATGGCAGGAAATCTGCAGTTTGCTATGGTGCATAATGGAATTATCGAAAACTATGCTGCACTACGCGAAAAATTGATCCGGAAAGGCTATCAGTTCACAAGCCAGACTGATACCGAAGTATTGGTAAAACTGATTGAAGACGTCAAAAGTACCACGCAACTTTCTTTGGATGCGGCGGTGATGCAAGCCTTGACGCAGGTGGAGGGCACTTATGGGATTGTATTGATCTCGCACGAAGACCCTGATCTCTTGATCGCCGCCCGAAATGGTAGTCCATTGATCTTAGGGATTGGACAAGGGGAATATTTCTTGGCTTCCGATGCATCCCCATTGGTCGAATATACCAAACAAGTGGTCTATCTGAACGATGGAGATGTGCTCACCGTGCGTAGGAGTGGTTTTGAAATCAAATCCTTAGACAACCAATTACTCAAACCGGAGGTGCATGAACTGGAAATGGAGTTGGAGGCTATCGAGAAAAGTGGGTATGATCATTTTATGTTGAAAGAGATCATGGAACAACCCGAATCTATCCGGAATTGCTTGCGAGGCCGGATTCGTTTGGAAGAAAACATGATCCAATTGGGAGGATTGTCGGATGTGATGGATCGCCTCTTGGCCGCCAAACGCATTGTGATTGCGGCATGTGGTACCTCATGGCATGCTGGTTTGGTGGGGGAATACCTGCTAGAGTCATTGGCGGGTATTCCAGTAGAGGTCGAATATGCCAGTGAGTTTCGATATCGCAACCCGATTCTTTCTAAGGACGATGTGGTGATGGTCATTTCGCAAAGTGGTGAAACCGCCGATACCTTGGCCGCAGTCCGTGAAGCTAAAAACCGAGGTGCCCTTACGCTTGGTATTTGTAATGCTGTTGGCTCTACTATTGCTCGTGAAACCGATGCTGGGGTGTACCTTCATGCCGGGCCAGAAATTGGGGTTGCTTCTACCAAGGCATTTACCGCACAAGTAACGGTACTGACAATGATTGCCCTCCGGATGGGGCAGGGTCGCACCATTACCGCTGCTGAAATGACGACTTATCTACAAGAATTGGCTGATATTCCCGAAAAGGTGAGTGAAGTGCTGAAATTAAATAACGACATTAAAGCATTGGCTCCGATGTATCGCTATGCCTCCAATTTTCTCTACATGGGCCGAGGATATCACTTTCCGGTCGCTTTGGAAGGTGCACTTAAACTCAAAGAAATTAGTTACATCCATGCAGAAGGATATCCCGCTGCCGAAATGAAACATGGCCCGATTGCGCTCATTGATGAGTTTATGCCAGTGGTCATGATTGCCAACCGAGATGCCATCTATGACAAGGTGGTCTCGAACGTGGAGGAAATCCGCGCACGAAAAGGCTCGATCGTTGCCATTACCGATGAAGGCAACCATGACTTAGACCGTCTCTGCGAAAAGGTCTTTCATGTACCCCATACCGTGGACTTTCTTATGCCACTACTGACGGTGATTCCGCTTCAACTTCTGAGCTATCATGTGGCGGTGTTACGCGGGTGTAATGTGGACCAGCCGAGAAACTTGGCCAAAAGTGTGACCGTAGAGTGATGATGTGCTCGATCTTTTTTGACACGGCGGCTCCAGATGGGGCCGCTTTTTTTGTTTTCAAAACGTCGGATATTGGAATGACCTTTCGCAGTACATAAAATTGTCGGAAATTACACTCACCCCGCGTAATGCCTTCGGGCAATTTCGCCACACCGAAGGGTTTTTAGGACTGGCGACCTTTTATAAAGGTATGGTGATCGGATATGAGACTTCAGGGCTACACCCTTTTTCATGCTGCGTAGAAACCCCATTCGTGTCCGCAAACTCCAAAGTTGATCGTTTAGTGGTATGGTGCTCACCGCGTGGCAAAGAGGTTGTTTTTTGTTAATCGTAGTTAAAGGATAGATTGTCGAAAATTGGATGGGTTTCATCGAAGTAAAAGAGTGGGGACGGGCTAATTTTTGGAAATTCTCACCGAAAGTTGATTCCGATGGAAAAAGACACTACGTACCTCCCATAGGAATCAGCCCCCAATACCGAACCATACCACTACCACGCCACCCACCACCAGCGGGTTGGGCAGCCCAGAGGAATAAGTTTGAGGAATAATGGGAAAAGGGAATACAAGAAAACCGGACGATGTGCCGGTTTTTTTGTATGCCTCGGATTGAGTGTCGAGGTTTTAGACAACCAGCAACATTGAGCGAAGAACAGAATGCCAATACAAAGCCCGCCAAAAGCCATGGCGCCAAGCATAAAATGCGAAAAAGGTGTTCACGCGGTACTGAGGCGTCCATTCACCTATACAAAAGGAACCGTGTTGCCGGATAAAAATATTCATCCATAAATCATTGCCTTGATTTTTAACCGCGTATTGCGGAAAAGGAGGTGCATCATAAACCATAACCGTCATCATTTGGTTGTTATTTTGCTGCTCCGGAACTGTAGTTTTGCCTGAAAATCGGTGTTGTCTTGTTGTATTTTGTTTGCGCATCCCAACCTATTTGATTGAACCAAATGCGAATGTTGCACCGAATTTTTGTACGTTTCATTTTTATAATAGCCATATTTCTTCCTGCGCAAGCACAATACACTCTGTTATTGCCAGATCAGTTGTTTGATGGTCATAACACTGTTCGTAAGGGGTGGGGAGTCCTCATAAAAGAGGATCGTATTGTGGGTGTTGGGCCCATTTCGGCGCTTGAAATACCCAAAGATACGCGGCAAATTTCTTTCCCCAATCAAACCTTATTGCCTGGCTTGATTGAAGGCCACAGCCATGTGTTGCTTCACCCATATAACGAAACGACGTGGAATGAACAAGTGCTGAATGAAACCGAGGCGGAGCGCGTTGTTCGCGCAACCAACCACTTGAAAGCGAGTTTACTGGCAGGATTTACAACACTACGCGATTTAGGGACGGAAGGGGCTGGATATGCGGACTGGGGGCTGAAACAAGCCATTGAGAAAGAGATTATTGCAGGCCCAAGACTTTTTATTGCTTCAAAAGCCATTATTGCAACAGGCTCATATGCCCCAAAACGAACAGGCTTTGCTTATGAGGTTCCGCAAGGCGCAGAGGAGGCTGATGGCCAGCATTTGATACAAGTTGTTCGGGATCAGATAGGCAAAGGTGCGGAATGGATCAAAATTTATGCTGATTACCGATGGGGGCTACAGGGAGAAGCAAAACCGACGTTTACCTCGGAAGAATGGCATGACATTGTTGCGACAGCATCGAGTGCTGGAAGAATGGTATCGGCCCACGCTGCTACCGAGGAAGGAATGCGACGAGCCATCGAAGCGGGTGTAAGAACCATAGAACATGGGGATGCTGGAACCACAACTGTTTTTCAAAATATGGCAGATAAACATGTTGCACTTTGCCCTACATTGGCAGCTGTCGAGGCCATTGCTCAGTATTCTGGTTGGAAAAAAGGCCAAGAACCGGATCCTCCACGTATAAAAGCCAAAAAGGAAAGTTTCAAAAATGCCCTCCGTCAAAAAGTCCCCATCTGTATGGGGAGCGATGTAGGCGTATTTTCGCATGGCGAGAATGTCAAAGAAATGGAACTGATGGTTGAATATGGAATGGCCCCTTTAGACGTGCTGATCAGTGCAACTTCCGGAAATGCAGAGATATTTGGATTGGAAAGGCAATTGGGCAGCATAAAACCCGGATTATGGGCCGATCTGGTCGCCGTTTCAGGAGATCCTACCCAACATATTTCAGACCTTAGAAAAACTACGTTCGTCATGAAAGGCGGAAAAATCTACCTTTCGGTAACTCCTAAACCTTAATCTATATTCTCATGAATGTGACCCCTTGGCAGGGCGTTTTCTCTGCCGTAACCACCAAGTTTACTTCTGATTTTTCTTTAGATATAGCCCGGATGGAGCAGCATTTTGCGGAACAAATGGCTGCTGGCATACATGGCATTATCGTAAATGGCTCGTTGGGAGAAAATGCCAGTCTGAACACCGAAGAAAAGTTGGAGAACCTCAAAATTGCGCTTCGTGTGGCCGGTGGTCGCATTCCGGTGCTTTCAGGTGTGGCCGAAACAACCACGAAAGCCGTCATTCAGTTTGTGGACGCAGGGACAAAGTTAGGCGCCAGTGGATTTATGGTCTTGCCGCCCATGCGCTATCCAGCAGAAGCCCACGAAACCATACATCATTTTAAAACGGTAGGAAAAGCCTCATCCGTTCCCATAATGGTGTACAACAATCCGGTGGCATATAAAGTAGATGTATCGCCTGCCATGTTTGCTGAACTGGCCGAGGTTCCACAATTGATCGCTCTAAAAGAATCCTCCGACAACGTGCGCCGCGTCACTGACATTGTAAACTGGTGTGGCAACCGCTTTCAGATTTTTACGGGTGTGGATAATATCGCGCTCGAAAGCCTTTTGGCGGGGGCCGTTGGTTGGGTGGCCGGGCTTGTTTGTGCCTTTCCTAAAGAAACGGTGGCCATTTATGAACATGCGATGGCCGGACGGGTACAAGAAGCAGTGGCCCTTTATCGCTGGTTTCGTCCACTGTTAGACCTCGACGTGACGCCACGCTTTGTGCATTACATCAAATATACCGAAGCCTTGGTTTCTGGTAAAGAAAACGATGCCTTGGTCCGTGATCCACGCTTGCCCATGCCAGAAATCGAACGTAAGCAGGTGGAAGCCATCGTTCGGAAAGCGCTCGAAAACCGACCGGATTGCTAAAGGTTCCGAGATAAATAAGGCCGTAATATTTGTGGCCTAGTAGTTTTATGAGGTTGTTGTGGCTGCATTGAAGGTCTCTATGATCGCAATTTACATAAATGCGGTTTTTGGATAAAGTGCAGCCCAACAATACCCAGACCGAAAACGCTTCTCCGCATGAATGAACCTCATAATGCTCATCCCTTGTACTTCTTTAAATTGTGTATTGCGTACTTAAATAGCCATGCCAGCATCCTAATGGATACCAGATGAAAATGAATCTCTTGCTATGCGAAGACGAGCCTAAAATTGCAAAATTCATTCTGCAAGGCTTAAATGAAGAACGTCATAACGTGGACTGGCACACACATGGTGCTTCAACCATTCATCAAATAATCAAAAAACAATATGATATACTGATTTTAGACCTCCGTTTGCCGGATATTGACGGTCTGACTGTGTGTAGGGAAGTACGTAAAATCCGTCCTTTACAACCAATTTTGATGCTAACTGCCTTAGATGCCATCGAAAATCGTGTAGCAGGCTTACGTGCTGGGGCAGACGATTATTTACCCAAACCCTTTGCATTTGATGAATTAATTGCCCGATTAGAAGCCCTCTATAGGCGCTCCAGTCAACAAGGTGATGCCAAAATGCAAGCAGGATCTTTTATTATAGACCCATATTCGCATACGTGTATATATAAAAACCAAGCTATCAATTTAACACCTCGCGAATATGATTTAATATATTACTTTATCACGCACGCTAATCAAAATATTCCCCGCGAAACCCTCTACCGCGAAGTCTGGCAAATGCCTTTTGAACCCAATACGAATGTCGTCGAAGTTTATATCCGATACTTGCGTAAAGCACTACAAGCAGTTGGCTGTGCAGGGGCTATCGTATCGGTGCGTGGGGTAGGCTATCGTTTTAATCCTAGTTAAAAAAATATGTCTTCCGAAAAACCATTTCACTTCCGAACAAGGCTCATCCGAACCCTACTTCCTACATTTTTAGGAACGTTATTGCTCATCTTTATTTTGACTGCTGGAAGCATCGTTGCAACGTTTCACTTCTCCGATCGCCGCGTTTTGGAAGATGAGTTGGCAGAAATATCGTCAGCCGTACAGTTTCAAGGCAGGGTAGTGCCACCAAGATATCACTGGACAGAGCCACATCATACACATGCGCATCCACGCCAGAATCCGCAATTTGTGCAACTATTCAGTCGTGATGGTACGTTGTTGTTTGCTTCCGAAAATGTGAACATTCTCCGGACTTATCCCCGTTTTCTGGTAAAGCAAGACGGGTTTTTTACCGATAATCGTGCAGGGTATCCAATGCTGTTTTTAACGCGGGGCATTTATGATTCCGGTCGTCGGCTGATTGGTTTTATCCAGGTTGGGCAATATGAGGTGGATCGGAGTCATCTTTATGGCATGGCTCTGATGGGTTTGGCCACCATCGTGTTAGTAGCAATGGCTGCTTGGTGGTTTTTGTTGAAAAAGCTGGCACGCCGGGCCACCAGATCGGTAGAAATTATCTCGGATGCTGCACAAAAAGTTTCCCTCCACACCCGTGACTATCGAATTCCTGAGATTCCAGATGTTGATTTGGAAACCCTTCAGCTTACACAAACATTGAATGATTTATTGGCACGCCTCCAGAAAAATTATGATGAAATGGCGGCATTCACCGCCCATGCTGCACACGAACTACAAACGCCCATTACCGCCTTGGTAGGGGCCGTAGAAGTGGCTCTCCGGCGCGAACGAACACCTGAACACTACAAAGAAACACTTAAAAGTCTTCATACAGAACTGGGCGCCATGCGCGATATGGTACGTAGTCTTTTAGAACTGGCACGCTTGGAACATACCACTAACGAAACCTTGCAAGATCGGTGTGATTTTTCTAAAATTGTTTTGGATGCAGCTTTAGATGTGCAGATGCTATTGAAAGACGAGAAGGTCACCCTAAAAATGGATATTCATCCCAATGTGCAAGTTGTAGGTGACAAAGAATTGTTAAAACGAATGACAGAAAACATATTAGATAATGCGCGAAAATATACAGAAAGTGGGGGTATAACTATACATCTGAGCCATGATCCTCCAGTACTCATGGTTCGCGATACTGGCTTGGGTATCCGGCAGGAAGACATTCCGCACGTGGGCAAACGTTTTTTTCGTGCTAAAGATACGAGCGCCAAAGGAATTGCGGGAAGTGGGCTGGGCATGGCTTTGGTGAACGAAATCGCCGAGAAACACCATGCCCAATTGTTGGTCACATCTTTACCTAACGAAGGTACAACCGTTACCTTGCGTTTTCAAACGCCTAAAACGCCATAATTATTCGTCATCGGTATCTTTGGTCTTTTGTACCAAGGTGGTATCTTTAGAAGTCTTATGGGTGGGCTTGTTTGTTGCCGTGGTTTCATCATCACCTGTTTCTCCTCGTTCACCTCCTTTATCAGTTGTAGCTGCCCATTGTTTCAGGACGGCCACATCCTTATTACTTAGTTTGGCCTCTGCGTGCATTAAAATATAGTCCCAAGTGGGCATTTCTCCTTTTTCTATCACTTCTATAATTTCCTCTGGAATTTCTGCTTTCTCTTCACCCTGTGGCTGATCCCACGTAGAAAAATTGACCTTGTTTCTGCCTTCATCTATATGGTGGCGAATCATGAACTTTACAGGGGCAAGGTAACTATACCAAGGCCATTTGGTCTCGTTTGAATGACAATCGTAACAGGCTCGTTTCAAGATGTCTTTTACGGGCTTTGGTGCAGGCATGTCTAACGTTACAGCAGGGTTTTCTCGGTCAATGGGTATCAATTGCATTAGGATAAATAATCCTAAAACGGCCAATATGGCCCCATACACCTTCTTTTTCATGGTGAACTCCATATTAAGTGAACGAATGTCTTTTCCTCCAAAGTAGCGCCCCTAAAATGAGAGAACCATTAGAACCGGATATCACCGGACTTAAATAGACGTCACCCAATACACGAAACTTTAATACACATAAAATTTGGGTAAAAACATGTATAAACATAAGATACCTACCTTGTATATCATAAAGTAATTCTCTAAGGCGATAAGGGTTTTAATCGGTTGCATTTTGTGTTACGTTATAAAGTAGTTCTAAGGAGTCAAGTTTTCCCTGAAAGAAAGTGAAAACTGCTGCGATATAACCCAAGCGTTGGCTTTATAGTCACGAATACCCGGTGTATCGCCTCTTGATTTTTGTGTTTTTCGATGAACAAGCCCAACAATATGATAGAAGACGGTCGTTAATAAAAAGCAGGATCGGAATTTTGAGATTCCAGCCTTATCTTTCGCTTTTCACACCTAACCAACCCGCTCAAAAGCTGTATGAAGCCGAATTTAATTGCTGGAGAATGGCGTACTACCCAAGACGCCCAAGCCAATATTAACCCCTCAGATACAAATGACATTATAGACCATTATGCACTCAGTACCCTGCAAGACGTAGAGGATGCGGTACAAGCAGCACACGTTGCGGCCTCCTCTTGGGGGAAAAGTACTCCACAACAGCGCTTCGATCTTTTGGATAAAATTGGAACCGAAATTCTGGCCAGAAAAGACGAACTGGGTAACCTCCTCGCTCGCGAAGAAGGTAAAACATTACCCGAAGGCATCGGAGAAGCCACCCGCGCCGGACATATTTTTAAGTTTTTTGCCGGCGAGGCCCTGCGCCCATCTGGCGAGAAAATGGCGTCCGTCCGTCCGGGCATCGAGGTAGAAATAACCCGCGAACCTATTGGGACGGTGGGAATTATTACGCCATGGAATTTCCCCATAGCAATTCCGGCTTGGAAGATTGCTCCGGCACTGGCATATGGGAACACAATTGTGTTCAAACCAGCGGAGCTGGTTCCGGGTTGTGCATGGGCATTGGCCGATATCATCCACCAGTCGGGTGTCCCGAAAGGGGTCTTTAATTTAGTGATGGGAAAAGGAACGGTTGTTGGAAAGGCTTTGGTGGCACATCCGGACGTTGCTGGTATTTCCTTTACCGGAAGCATCCAAACGGGTAAAGATATCGTCACCGCCTGTGCCGCATTTCAGAAAAAAGTACAACTTGAAATGGGCGGCAAAAATCCACTGGTGATTTTGGATGATGCCGATTTAGACACAGCGGTTGCTTGTGCGGTAAACGGAGCCTTCTTTTCTACTGGCCAACGTTGTACGGCTTCGAGCCGTCTAATTGTTTCGGAAGGGATTCACGATCGGTTTGTAGAAGCGATGGTGAATAAATTGGCAGCCTTAAAAGTGGACGATGCACGGATGCCGGGCGTGGAAATGGGACCAGTTGTAGATGAGGCCCAATTGGCAAAAGACCTCCATTATATCCAGCAGGCCGTTCGTGAAGGAGCTCGCTTGGCTTTTGGGGGGCAAACATTTGAACGGAAAACCCCGGGATTTTTTCTGGCTCCCACGCTTTTCGTAGAAACGACGAATGAAATGACGATCAATCGGGAAGAGGTTTTTGGACCTGTGGCAAGCGTCATCCGTGTGAAAGACTATGAAGAAGCCTTGTTTGTGGCCAATGACACGCCATTTGGCCTTTCTTCTGGGATTTGTACCACCTCGCTGAAACATGCTCACCACTTTAAGAACCATGCAAAGGCCGGAATGGTGATGGTGAACCTGCCTACCGCTGGCGTGGACTATCATGTACCATTTGGTGGTACAAAAGCGTCCAGTTATGGCGCACGTGAACAAGGGAGCCATGCGAAAGAGTTTTATACGATTGTTAAAACAACCTACATTTTTGCGGGATAACCATGATTTTTGGCATTACAGGAAATACCAATAAACAACTGCTGTGGGATCCGGTAATGCAGGCTGTAGATTGGTTTGAACGATCACACTTGGCCTTTAAGTTGTATGAGCCGTTGGCAAAAGGATTGGTAGAGCGTGGAAGATTATCCCCTCGTGTGGCGGAACAGGTGGCCACAACAGCATTACACGAGACCGATATGGTGCTCTCTTTCGGGGGGGATGGGACCATTATCAATACTGCACGCCTGATTGCACCTCATGGTACCCCCGTTTTAGGAGTAAATATCGGGCGTTTGGGTTTTCTTGCGGATATGGAGGTCTCGCACATTGAACTTGCCCTCGAAAAAATCCGGCTGGGGCAATATAAAGTCATGCCACGTATGGCATTAGAACTGTTTTTACCCCAAGATCCTACGCCCCGCTGGGCACTTAATGAATTTGTTATCAACAAAGGCCCGGACGCTTCGTTGATCAACATCAATGCGCATATAAATGGGGTACATCTGTGTAATTATTGGGCGGATGGTCTCATTGTTGCCACGCCTACGGGGTCAACCGCGTATTCGCTTTCGGCCGGTGGGGCCATTATGGTGCCGGGAAGTGCTTGTTTTTCCCTAACACCCCTTGCGGCTCATACCCTTACCATGCGGCCATTGGTCGTACCTCACACGGCGGTATTGGAACTAAATATACCGGAAAATGATTGTCCGTATATGTTGGTGGTGGACGGGCAGGTAGAACATTTGAATATACCTTCTAACCGATTGATTTTACACGAGGCCAAGCATACGTTTAATCTGGTGATTTTGGACGGTCACGATTATTTTGCAACATTGCGGGGAAAACTTGGATGGGGGGTACACGTCCGGGCTTAAATAAGTTTCAAATGAACGTGAAGACACAAAATGGATTGACTCCGTTTAGAATTATTCTTATATTACTGTTCCAGTGTAAAAATGGTCGAGTAGCTCAGTTGGTAGAGCAAAGGACTGAAAATCCTTGTGTCGGCGGTTCAAGTCCGTCCTCGACCACCCCTCAAAGCCTTCCTTCTTTTTCAGAAGCAAGGCTTTTTTTGTAAGGCTTTGCCTAAGCCGTAAACGATCTATCGCTCTGTTGTCATTTTCTGCTCAAGGAATGCCGCTGCTCGAATCAACCCTAAAGCCGTTTTTGCATCTGTGATTTCCCCGTGATAGGCCATGCGTAATGCCTCGGTTAACGGTAATCGAAAAGGAGTCACAAACTCACCAGGAATAGGTTCTACGGTTGAAGGGTGAAGGTTGCGGGCTAAAAAAAGGTGGATAATCTCATTTGAATAACCGATGCCAGGAAAACACACACCCAGATAATCCCATTGCAGCGCATCATATCCTGTTTCTTCTGCCAATTCTCGTTTAGCTGTATCCAAAGGAGGCTCGTTGGGCACATCCAACTTGCCGGCAGGAAGCTCAATAAAAATCTGTTGAGGTGGGTAGCGAAATTGCCGGATAAGTAGGGTTGTTTCATCGTCAAAAAGGGGCACTACGGCTGATGCGCCCGGATGATTGATCCACTCGCGGATGCTTTCGCTACCATCGGAGAGGATCACCGTATCGCGATAAACATGCAACAGTTTTCCTTCCACCAAAACCTCGCGGTGTAAAAAAGTTTCCTGAAGTTGGTCCATTAGCTTTCTCCTTGTAGAACAACGTTTTCCGGGCCAAAAATACGCTCCATGGTACGTAATACTTCCGGTGATGGGTCTATGACACATAAGCGGCTTTTAAGCCGAATTGCCCTGCCAGAAATGGGGTTTAGTAAGTCGAAATATAGCCGTGTTCCTCCTTTGTTTTGGTCGCAAACTTCTTTCAGTTTTTGCATTTGTTCGGCGGGCACGGCTTCGGGGTTTAGTCGCAATAAGATAGACTTTATAAAGCGTTCTTGTGCTTGCCACATTGGCATAAGGTCTTTGGCAATCAGCGAGGCCCCGCGTTCCCTTTTTTCTAATTTCGCAGTGGCCATCACCAGCTCATCGGGTATCAAATGTGGCCCAATACGCTCGAATTGACTGGAGAAGATGGTAATTTCCCCCGCGCCTTCAAAATCTTCTAAGGTGATGAAAGCAAATGGCTTGCCATTTTTTGCATACCGTTTTTGCACCTCGGTAATGATACCACAAAAGCGATATTCTCGGTCTGGTTCTAATTTTTCTAAGTCCTTGAATGATGCGGTGGAAAAGGCCCGAACAAGCGGTCCGTATTCATCCAAAGGATGTCCAGAGACATAAAGCCCGATTAACTCACGTTCGTTCCGGAGCGTTTCGCCACGAGACCACGGCTCTACAAAAGGCATTTGTGGGGTTAGTTCAATGGCGGTATCACTGGATTCTCCGAAAAGCGAGTTTTGCCCGGCAGCGCGGTTCAGTTGGGCCTGATGTGCAAACCGAATGGCGTCGTCGAGTGCTACAATGAACTGTTTACGGTGGCCCTCGAACGCATCTAAGGCCCCAGAAGCGACCAAGCCTTCTAAGGTTTTTTTGTTCACCTGTCTCAAATCCAGGCGTTTCACCAAGTCGTAAAGCGAAGTAAATGACCCATTTTGGTTGCGTTCGTTACAAATGGTTTCTATGCTTCCTGCCCCGACCCCTTTAATGGCGGCCATACCAAATCGGATGGCCTCGCCTTCCACACTAAATGCAGCTTGACTGTGGTTAATACTGGGCGGCAAGACTTTCAGTCCGAGATGTCGTGCTTCTTCCAAAACAATGGCCAATTTTTTGGTATCCCCCATTTCCGAGGTCATCGCTGCGGCCAGAAAGGCATAGGGATAATGGGCTTTTAGGTAGGCCGTTTGATAGGCCACCAAAGAATAGGCTGCACTATGAGATTTATTAAAACCATATCCTGCAAACTTTTCCATCATGTCAAAAACTTGGTTTGCAGTGGTTTCGTCCACCTGATTGCCTTGCGCGCCTTTCAGAAACGTAATTCGCTGCGCATCCATCTCCTCTTTTTTCTTTTTTCCCATCGCTCGGCGGAGAAGATCGGCCCCACCGAGGGTATAAGAACCCATTACTTGTGCCATTTGCATCACCTGTTCTTGGTAAATCGGAATACCAAATGTGGGTTTAAGCACCTCCTCCAACATGGGATGGGGGTATTCTACGGGTTCACGACCATGTTTGCGGGCGATGTAATTCGGGATTAGATCCATCGGTCCTGGACGGTAGAGGGCGTTCATGGCAATTAGGTCGTTGAGGTCGGTGGGTTTGAGTAGCTTCATATACTCCCGCATGCCCGAACTTTCAAACTGAAAAATGGCTACAGTTTCGCCCCGCTGAAACATTTCAAAGGTTTTGACATCATCGAGTGGGATTTCGTCTAAATCTATCTCTACGCCGTAATTTTCCTTAATGAGTTGAAGGGCATCATTCAGAATAGTAAGGGTTTTGAGGCCCAGAAAGTCCATTTTCAAAAGCCCAAAATCTTCAACATATTTCCCTTCATATTGGGTGGTAACAATGTCTTCCTCGCCCGATTTACCTTTTGTCAAAGCTACGGGCACAAATTCACCCACGTTACCGGGGGCAATAATAACCCCAGCGGCATGAATTCCAGTATGACGGGCCGATCCCTCCAAGACCGTTGAGAATTCCATCAATTTTCGGATGTTGGCATCACTCGACAGGAATAGTGAGGAAAATTCTGGTACTTTTTCGCGTGCGGTATGTAGGTTTTCCTTTGGCCCTTCCGGAATCAGTTTCGCAATGCGGTCTGCTTCCGAAAGTGGGATATTCATGACACGTGCCACATCTCGGATGACAGAACGTGCACCCATTGTTCCAAAAGTTATGATCTGACAAACGCTTTCACGGCCATATTTTTGCACCACATAATCAATCACTTTTCCACGCCCGCGATCATCGAAGTCAATATCAATATCGGGCATAGAAACCCGCTCTGGATTCAGGAAGCGCTCGAAGAGTAGGTTGTACGCCAGCGGGTCTATATTGGTGATTCCCAAGCAATAGGCAATGGCCGATCCTGCCGCCGAACCACGTCCTGGTCCCACACTTACCCCTAACTTTCGTGCTGCCGTAGTAAAATCTTGAACAATCAGAAAGTAACCCGCAAATCCCATTTGGTTGATAATCGAAAGCTCGAATGTAAGTCGCTCCCGAATTTCCTCGGTCATATGGGGATAACGTGTTTGGGCACGCTCAAAAACCAGATCATGCAAATAGCGGTCCATATCGCCAGCATATTCTGGCGGCATGGGGTAGTTGGGCATCAGGAGTTTCCCCATCGGAATGGTGAGGTCACATTTATCGGCAATCTCGCGGGTATTGTCTAAGGACTCGTCGCGGATTTTGGCTGTTAGGTTGGGAAAAGCAGCCTGCATTTCTTCGGTGGTTTTGAAAAAGAACTGATCATTCTCGAAACGCATCCGCTTAGGATCGTTCAGGTCTTTTCCAGTTTGCAGGCAGAGTAAGACATCCTGCGCCTCCGAGTCCCCTTGTTTTACATAATGCACATCATTTGTGGCAATGGTTTTGACATTGTATTCGGTGGCCCAACGCAGCAAGACCTCATTGCACTGTTTTTGCTCCAGAATACCATGATCTTGTAGTTCAATGTAATAATCCTTACCAAAAATATTTAAATACTCTTCAAAAATCAGGCGTGCAACCTCTTCTCCCTTTTTTAAGATGGCTTGTAATACCTCGCCTTGTAAGCAACAAGTTGTTGCAATGAGTCCGGCACTATGTTTTTTTAGGGTTTCACGGTCTATACGCGGTTTATAATAATAGCCTTCGGTATAGGATAGGGAGGATAATCTAATTAGGTTCTTATATCCTTCTTCAGATTTTGCTAGGAGTACTTGATGATATCTGGTGCGGTCTGTTCTATCTTTCATCCCAGAAGGTGCAATATAAAACTCGCACCCTATAATAGGTTTTATGCCATGTTGTTTGGCGGTTTTGTAAAATTCTGGTACTCCAAACAAGTTACCATGATCGGTGATGGCAACAGCAGGCATTCCTAACTCTTTGGCTTTACCGACTAGGTTTTTAATCCGGGCAGCTCCATCGAGTAGGGAATATTGGGTATGGCAATGCAGGTGGCAGAATTCGGGCATAAAGTTTTTAAAAAGAGAGGAACGGAATACCCGAATTTCGGGATTTATCCCCAAGGGTGCAAGTGAAATGCCATAACGTCCTAAAAAATAAGGTGAGTTGTGTTATAAAATTGATTGATAAAGGAAGTAAAAATATACAAAAAGCGATTTTTACTTGACACATCCCTATGGTAGCATTTAACTTCCAACAAATTCTCCCACCATATTTCCGCTATTATCCTACATCATCTTAAGACTGAGGTAAACCAATGAGTAAATTTGACGAATTAAAAGGCATGGTAGATGCGCTCGAAAAAGACTTCAACGCCTTCTATGAGAAAGGTAATAAAGCCGCTGGTACACGCATCCGCAAAGCCATGCAAGACCTAAAAGACAAAGCGCAAGAAATTCGTACCGAAATTCAAAACATTAAGAACTCTGGTGAGTAGGTACTTTTTGGGCCTATTTATGCCTTAATTTTCTGGCCGGATTCAAAACAGATTCCGGCCTTTTTTTCATTCAGCCATAACGAACCAATGCAAAAACAATTGTTCATCATATGTATTGTAATGATTGCTTCTCCGGTGCTCCGAGCACAAGAAGCCACTAAGGCGGATATCAAAACCGAAACATGGAAAAAAGATATGGGTGCAGCCCTCTCCATCACCCAATCAGGATACAATAATTGGCAAGCAGGCGGTGTTAATACCTTGTCTGCTACGGCAAGTCTTGCAGGGAAATTTGATCATATCAAAGGAAAAGTGAACCGCTCCCATACATTTAATCTTACATATGGCCAATTTAAACAAGGTGATCTCTCTCTCCGAAAAGCCACCGATGTGATTGCGTACCTTTTCAAAGTGGATTGGGAGACGGGTAAAAAATTTAAACCAACAGCAGTTCTGGACTTTAAAACCCAATTTGCACCTACCTATAAATATGATGATACAAAGGGAACCAAGGTCTTGGTATCAGACCTGTTTGCACCCGCCGACATCATCGAGTCTATCGGTTATTCCTATGATCCCAGCCCGGCGTTCTCGCAATCGGTGGGGATTGGTTTTAAGCAACGTGTTGTTCGGGACGAGAGCCTAAGAACAGCTTGGGGTTTAAAGGCTGATGAAAACATTCGGTCGGAGGCAGGGCTTAACTTTTTGACCAAATTTAATAAAAACTTGGCGACCAATGTCAACTATAAAAGCCAACTCAGCCTGTTTATGAGCTTTCGCCAGCCTGCTAAGCCCGAAGCGGAATGGGCACCTTTGACGCGGTGGGATAATTTAATTGCGATGAAAGTTAATAAATTGATTAGTGTAAATTTTGAGGCGAATTTGGTTCATGATACCAATGTAAACAAAAAAGTGCAGTTTCGCGAAGTATTGGCGGTTGGCTTTTCGTATAAATTCTATTGATCGGTTTCTGGTGACCCATCAAAAAAGCCCTTTACAATTTTGTATAGGGCTTTTTACATTCAGAAGCGGGTTTCTAAATAAATGGGTAACATGGCCCGCCATGTGGGCCAATCATGCCGCATGTCGGGACCCCATATTTCCAACTCGTGCCCAATGTTTTTGGCGTGGAGGGTATCCGATAGGCGTTTAGATGCTGCAGGGTGCTCATAATCGCCAGACCCAGTCACGATGTGAATATGATTACTCTTTCGGATTTGGGACAAAATGCCTTCATCGGTCAGATTGGGTAAATAATGAGCCGGAGAATTGAAATACACATCGTCGTCAAAATATCCGCTGGTATAACTCGTCAGGTCATAGTCGCCACTCATGGCAATGATTCCATTGATCAGGTCCGGGCGTTTGAAAAAAAGGTTAGCAGCGTGCAAAGCACCAAAAGAAGCGCCGGACGTAATAATCAGGGTCTCCGGGCTTGTTCGGTGACGAATGTACGGGATTACCTCGTTAAAAACGTAATCATTGAATTGCTGATGTCGCATGGCCTTATGGCGTGGGTGCATATTACGGTTCAACCAACTTTCGGAATTGATGCTATTGATGGAATAGACCTTCACCTTTCCTGCATTAATCTGCTCCTGAATTGCACGGATCAGTAAAAAACGTTCATATTCCAAGTAGTCGGCGGCGGCGGTAGGCAAAAGTAAGAGGGCAATGCCGTAATGTCCATATTCGGCAATTTCCATGTGCTTATTTAGCGCGGGGCTGTGCCAACCATCTAAAAAACGGTTCATTTGAAGAGGGGTTTAGTGGGTAAAGTGTTTTAAATAATGTACAAAATTGCTTCCCTTACAATGCTATGGGGTCGTTGCATTTGGCGTCAAATTCCCGTATCATTCAGAAAAAAGTATGTATCAACTTCCCCGTATCCCCACAGTAGATCAAATTGCGGTAGAATCCCGTGCTGCTTCATTTAAAAAGCGGAGCATTAAGAACGAATCCAAGGAAGCCGCACTCCGGATGGCGCTTTCGATGTGTGACCTTACCACTCTGGAGGGCATGGATACTGCGGGCAAAGTGCGGATGATGTGCCGGAAGGCCATTCAGCCTCTGGCTGGGCATGATTTGCCTCATACGGCCGCTGTTTGTGTGTACCCAACAATGGTTTCCGTAGCAAAAGAAGCGGTCGGAGACAGTGGTGTATTGGTTGCTGCTGTCGCCACGGCTTTTCCCAGTGGCCAGTCTTTTTTAAATATCAGAACGCAGGAAGTGCGGCAAACCGTTGCTGCCGGAGCGGATGAAATAGACATGGTGATCTCGCGTGGGGCCTTGCTTGCTGGGGAATATGCCTATGTCTTCGACGAAGTGGCTGCATTTAAAGAAGCATGTGGGCCTGCACATTTAAAGGTTATTCTGGAAACAGGTGAACTACAGACGCTCGATCTGGTGCGGAAAGCTTCGCAAATTGCAATTGATGCTGGGGCGGATTTCATTAAAACCTCTACCGGTAAAGTACAACCTGCCGCTACCATGCCTGTGACACTGGTGATGCTGGAGACCATCCGGGATCATTTCCTCAAAACGGGAAGAATGATTGGGATGAAGCCCGCTGGTGGTATTCGTACCGCCAAGGAGGCGTGGCATTATTTGGTGATGGTAAAAGAAACTCTCGGCGATGCTTGGTTAAGCCCAGATTGGTTCCGTTTTGGCGCCTCTTCTTTGGTAAATGACGTACTGATGCAATATCAAAAACTCAAGTCTGGCGCGTATCAGTCAATGGATTATTTTAGTATGGATTAAGGGTTTATTGCCTTTTTTGTAGTAGTAAAAGTATATTTCTTGTATTTTGTGAAAAGATGATATAGAGGCAAAAACGTATCGTTGTGGCAAGTACCAAAGCATACTACTGGACATTTTCAAAAAGAGGCGGAGAAAGCACTAACTTCGAGTTTACAACAACATGAAGAAAGATGCTTCCTCCACACATGTTCAAA
>ERZ761607.1701-NODE-1701-length-26073-cov-10.322431_pt1 | contig 26073 bp, 9 predicted proteins | sample MGYA00511164_ERZ761607 | MGnify/ENA primary metagenome ERZ761607 (study PRJEB28899, sample SAMN02445080) | bioreactor sludge metagenome | biome: EBPR sludge | place: Australia: Brisbane, Thorneside Wastewater Treatment Plant | collected 2011-06-22 ... | reverse complement strand
GTATCCAGAAATTTAATGGAAGAATTTGATACTATTTCTAAAGATGAATTAAAATCTGATATTGCGGATATTAATTCAACTTCAGAAAAAATGTTAAAACTTCTGAATAACATATTGAACCTAAATGCTTTAGAAACCGGCAAAGTAAATTTTAATTTATCTGAATTTAATATAGTTGATATAACAAAAAATTCATTTTTGGGATTTAAAACACATGCAAATATTAAAAAAATTAAACTTCACTTTCACTCTGAATCAAATACGATTAATGTTAATCTTGATATTGATTGTTATTTACAAGTAATTGAGAATTTGGTTTCAAATGCCGTAAAATATACTCCCAAAAACAGAAATGTTTTTTTAAACATTAAACAGTCTGAGGATAAAGTTATAATTTCTATAAAAGATGAGGGTGAAGGAATTAAAAAAGAAGATTTAAAAAAACTTTTTAATAAATATCAAAGATTAAGTTCAGTGCCGACCGGAGGAGAATCATCTAATGGGCTTGGACTATCAATTGCAAAAAGTTTTACAGAAGGAATGGGTGGAAAAATATCGTGTGAAAGTGAGTTTGGAAAAGGGGCAGAGTTTATATTGGAATTTCCAGTTAAAAAATAAAAAATGAACCGGAGTTTTCACTCCGGTTCAAAATAAAATAATTATTTAATAAGCATCATTTTCTTAACTTCATTAAAATTACCTGAAGTTAATTTATAGAAATAAATTCCGCTTCCAAGTTTACCCGCATTGAAATCATAAGTATAACTTCCTGAATTTAATTCATTATTGACAAGAGTTGCAACTTCCCTTCCCAATGCATCAAAAACCTTTAATGAAACAAATCCTTTTACAGGAATTGAGAAATTAATTTTAGTTGAAGGATTAAATGGATTAGGATAGTTTTGTGACAAAGTATAATCTCCCGCAAGTGAACTATTGTTAGTAATATCAGTCGGAGTTACGTTTGATCCGTCATACCAAAGATTATTGGAAGAAAATCTGCTGAAAGCAACACCACCACCAAACGATGCCGCACCGGTTCTGAAACCTGCAACATCAGGCATTGGAGTCAATCCGCAGTCATTACCGGGATTAACAATTGTTTTACCTGAAAAAGCAGAAGTAATGTTTGTTGATGACATATAGACTACCGTATCATAAGTCGCAGATTGAGATACAAAGGAAATTCTCCAAGCACCTTGTCTTTGTTGACAGTCTATTCTTGGTCTTTCTTCATTATTATCAAACGCAGCGATATCAGGTCCTTGAGTCCAGTTTATACCCATTGCATGATCAGAATATTGATAACGGATATTTCCGGCACCAACACCAAAAGTTTCTCTGTAGATAACAGCCATTTGGTTGTTTTGTCTGTTAACTGCTAGTTCGCCCTGGTCTTCAGGATTTGCTGTTCCAATATTATATTGTGACCAAGCAGTTGAAGTGCCTAAATTACCTAATGCAATTCTCATTAATCTCAAATTTGCATTAGTTACTGTTAAATCATTTGCTAATAATACATAAAGAGAATCTGAAGAAACGTATGCATTATAGTTAACACTTAAATAATAATCATTAAATGTATTTCTTGTAGTATCATCTTCCCAAGTAAAACCCCAATCGGTTGTCCATGAAAAAGCTGCCTGATTTCCAGCACCTGTTCCGGAATTAACTCTTTGATAAGATACATACCAGTAAGTCGCACCGGCTGAATAATTCCAACCGTCAGAAATTATTGAAGGATTTTTCCAACCATTACCGGCATCTTTTGGTTTTATTACTGCAATTCTTGCTCCGGTTCCGTCACCTCTCATAGAAACCCAATATAAATCAGCATCATTTTCATTTGCATCAGGACTTACAGTTACAGCAAAACCTAATCTGAAAGTATTTGCAGAATCTGTGACTGAAAAATCGAATGCCTGAATCATTGTTCCGGCACCGGCAACTAATGCCTGGATTTGTGTCCAGTTAACACCTTCGTTTGTAGATCTGAAAATTTTTAAAGAATCTCTGTCACCTGTAATAAAGCCGAGATATTTAACACCACTTGAATCAACTTCTAAATCAATAACTCTTTGGTTCACACCACTTCCCTGGAAAATTGATCTAGGAAATACGTTAATATCCCCTGCTCCCCAATCGCCTTGCATAAACGGAGCGGTTTTCATTCCATCCTGATGAGCAACAGTCAGTCTGTTAAAAGACTCAACTGAATTTCTGATTTTCTCAGGATATTGATTAGCAAATTGTTGAGTTAATTGTTTGTGAAGTACATCATTTCCATTTTTTTTGGCTTCATAAATTTGTTTTTTTAATTGAGCCAATGGTGAATTGTCCAAAACAGTTTGTTCCGGATTTTCTTCTCTGTTAATTTGATCACTTGATTGTGAATACGAGTTAGTAACACCCGCTAAAAGAATAATCAAAGTTAAGGTAGTAAATAGTGCTTTCATTCTTTTCTCCTTTTTTTTAAGAATAATAAAAAATAGAGAAAAATTTATTAAATTTATATGCGTAAATGCATATTAATTAAAACACTTAGACTGTGATTTATAAAAAATTATTTAAGCACTATCATCTTTTTTGAATCGGTATAATTACCGGAAATTAGCCGGTAATAATAAACTCCGCTTGGTAAATTCTTAGAATTAAATGTGTATTCATAATTTCCTGGAGTTAATCTAAGGTTAATTAATTCTGACACTTCTTTACCAGATGAATCAAATACTTTTAAATTAACATAACCTGTTTGAGAAATTGAGAATTTTATTTTAGTAACAGGATTGAAAGGATTTGGATAATTTTGGAACAATTCAAAATCATTTGGAATTACCGAACCATGTTTTTTAACATCTACAAATACTGAATTTAGAATTACTGAAGACCATTTTCCTCCGTAAGCACCAATATCAGACCTCAGTGTTCCAAAAGCAGGATATTTTGCCATTGATGGATTCAGTGGATCTGACGGATCGTTATAAATTACAGAAGTATCCCCTTTATCTATGCATTGTGAAGAATTTGATAATAAATAATTTGAATCTGCAAATCCCGGATTTACAGAAATATTTCCTGTTCCAATTGCGGTATCCTGAACATTTGAATAAAAAATTCTCAGTTGATTTGTAAAATTTATATCCCAGTTTTGTTTTCCAATAGATTGTTTATTACCCCAAACGATTGTATTAATTACATCAGCCCTTGCAGCGTTCAATAATATTCCACCTCCTCTGTTTGCCCCGGGACCTGAAACCCCTGAGCAAGAATTATTCACAACAGTATTATTTATAATCATAATTTTCTGTCCGCTTCCATTAACCCAAATTCCTCCGCCTCCATATACCGGCTTCCCTGCGACTGCCTGATAAACTCTGTTATTGAATATTATATTACTTGCCACAATTGCATTTGTATAATTACTTACAATTCCACCTCCATACATTGCAGCATTATCAGAAATTATATTATTCAGAATTTTAGGATTACTATCACCCATTCTGATTCCACCTCCTCCGGTACTTGCAATTCCCGTAGGGGCATCAATGGCATGATTATTTTTAATTATATTAAATCTAATTGTACATGGTGAAAATGCAATCAATATTCCGCCACCTTCCGTATATCTTCCTGCTCCGTGTTCATCTTGCCATTTAGTTCCCTTTCCTTCCGTGATTGTAAAACCCTGCAAAACAGTTGTAGAATCACAGGAAATAATTCTGACGACACTCGCAGAATCCGGATGTATTGGATTACTGCCGTTGATTATTGTTGACTTAATATAAGATAAATCATTATTTATATAAAACAAACTTGTAACGACAATATTTTTATTTCTTATATTTATGTTTTCAAAATACGTACCCGGAGAAACTTCCACAGTGTCGCCATTATTACTTGCAAAAATTGCCGATTGAATTGTTGAATACTGTGAAGGGACTTTTTTGATTCCGGAATTTGCTGAATTTAAAGTAATTAACAAAAGAGATAAAACTAATAAAATATATTTAAGCATAATAATTTTTTTATTAGTTTAGACAGCGATTTATAAAAGGTGTGACAAAAGATTAATTATAATTAAAAATATTTTTAAACTTATCTGTTTGTATTAAATTTTTGATATAGACAGAGAAATCTTTTGATTCCTGAAATGGTTGTTCTCGGAAATATGAATCACAAACTTCATCTGAAAGTGTTTCCAAATCTTCTATTCTTTTTTCTACACTTTGTTCAATTGTATGAAAATAATTCCGATTGAAAAGTAATTTATCGGGGTTAACATATCCTATATCAATAAGATGTTTTGTTTTTTTATTACATTTACAGGGATTATTTTTATTTACCAATCCGCATTTATTATGCATAAAATTATACAAATCTTTTCTTGCCCGTGATAATTTTTGTCTGAAATTATCTTTTGAAATTTCAAGTATTTCAGAAGCAGTTACATCGGATAGACCAAATACAGAGCCGAGAATATAAACAATTCTCTGATCTCTGCTTAAGCACAAAAGCATTCCCATCATACAGGTGAACTGAGTTTCTTTAATGAGAATACGTGTATCAATTGTATAAGGATTATTATCCGGAATATCAAAATCAGGAACACCATCAATCATTTTGGAATAAATACTGAAGGAATTAGTATGAGTTTTTTCAGCGGATGATTTTTTCCAGTTTAAAATATGATTAACTGCAATTCTATAAAGCCAGGTTCTGAAATTGCTTTTACCTTCAAATCCCGATAAATGAGTTATAACTTTTATTAATACTTCCTGAGTTATATCTTCAGCATCTTCTGGAGTAAATACCATTCTTAGAGCAATGTTATAAATATAGCCCTGATTTTTTTTAATCAAAGTTTCGAGAGCGTTTTTATCTCCCGATTTAATTTTTTGAATCAGAATATTATCTTCTTCGTGATTATGAATTGAATCTGAAAATGGATTTGTCATATTAAATATTAGACAATAAAAAGATTAATCTGTGACAAAAGTAATGAAAAATATTTGTTGGGAATATAAACAAAAAAGGGGCTTTCGCCCCTTATTTGTTAAATTAACCTCAAACTATAAGATTATTATTTAATTAACATCATCTTTTTAGTCATTAAGAAGTCTTTACCGTTTATGCCATTAGCATAAATCTGATAGAAATAAACACCACTTGCAAAAGCATTTGCGTTAAACTGAATAGTATAATAACCTGCAGTTTTAACTTCATTTACAAGTTTAGCAACTTCTCTACCTGTAATATCAAATACTTTTAATGTTACTTTTCCATCAACAGGTAATTCATAATTAATTTTTGTGATAGGATTAAACGGATTCGGATAGTTCTGACTTAAATCAAATTTTTCAGGAACACCGACAATAATTTCACCGGTTAAATTATGATATTCAAAATTTCCGTTGAAATCAATTTGTTTTAATCTGTAATTATATTTACCTGTTTGTAAATTTCTGTCTGAGAATGAATACTGTTTAGGTTCATTTGAATTACCATAACCTTCGACTGATGCAATTCTTCTCCATTCAGAATCTGATGAAAGTCTTCTTTCAATTTCAAATCCGGAATTATTAGTTTCTGTTGCAGTAGTCCATTTTAAGTCAACATTATTTTTATTTGCAGTGGCTGTGAAACTGATAAGTTCAACAGGCAATGCACCTTCGTTTGCATTTGCCCAGTTTGCCAATGCATCAAATACATCTATAGGATTATCAAGTGTTCCGCCGATTCTTGTTCTGTAATTGGCATAAACATTTGTTCCATAGAATAAATTATAATTTGTAGTCATAGAACCGTAAGCAATACCAACTGCTGAGTCACCTGTAGTTGTAGTTTGTGGAAGGAATAAAGCAGCAATATTTCCTCCATCATTCCATCTTGCAGGTAATACTAAATCCGGGAATGGATCCTGAACTGAGTCAGCTGTAATAGTTGAAAGCAAGCCTGTTCCATAGAATAATCTGTTAGCCGGTAAGACAGAAGTTAACCAGTTATCAGCAATATACTGTCCTCTTAAATACTGTCTGTAAAATACAGTATCAAGTGCAGGAGCTGAAACATTTCTTATAGGATCATTATTATATCCTAAGTCATTACCGAAAATAAATAAAGTCTTTTTATTCGGTCCAGGTGTTGAAGCATCCAACCAAGCTCTCATTGAATCTCTGTGAGCTGTTGTCCAGTTACCGGTTGAAGTACATAGATAGAATACACTTCTCCAGTTTCTGAAAGTTCCTGTAAATCCGGCACCTGCAACTAAGTTATAATCATTTGTATAACCTCTTGCATTCAATTGTGCAACGAGTGAATCTCTGCTTGCGGCATCGTTCCAAACAACTGCCATTGTTCTTGCCACAATCGGTGTATAAGTTGTTTGTGATCTGTTGTTATCAATATTCTGATCAGTTGCTAAAGTTGAAGAGTCAACTATTGTATAAGTAACACCTTCAGTGAATCCTGTAAAATCAGGGAAAGTAGTTGGAGTTGAAGATGAACCTACTAAGCCTGTTACAGTTGTTGTTTGATTATAAATTAAAGAACCTAAATTATCATAAATTTTTCTTACAACGTCAAAAGTATTTGTATTCTGACCGTAATTATTTGCATTACCTGTCATTGGAATATTAGTGGTGCCAATAGGTAAATAAGTTGTACCTGATTGATTAATATTTCCTGCACCAACGTCATTATTAAGAGCATATCTTGGTTCAATCATAAATCTGAAAGAATTTGCAGGAGAAAAATCATTCCAAGTTGTACTTCCTGTTGGCGAAGCAAAGTAGAAAGTTTGTGCTCTGATAGGAGTTTCTGACTGGTAAGAGAAAGAAACGTTTACAGTACCAATTTGTCTTACACCAACATAGAAATCACCGGGTGATAAATTTAATCCCGGAGAAACTAAAACAGTGAATACACCTGAAGTTGAAAGTTGATCACCTGATTCATAAAGTAATGTTCCGGGTGTTCCACCAATACCATCATCATCCCAAACACCGATTCTGAAAGTTTGTCCACCTGTACTGAAGTTAACATTAACCTGATTTAAAACAGTAGTAATTGCTAAATTAAATTTTGCAACGAAATCACCTGTAGCACCGTTAAATCCAACACCACCTGCAGCAACTGTTCCTAAAGCATAAGAAGAAGAGTTAGGAGTAACTTCCTGATTATTGATTGAGAAAGAATTATTTCCATTATTACCGTCTGAAGGAACAGAAACTGTAACAGTATTAGTACCTAAAGCAGTTGGAGTAAACGGATCAAAAGTAACTAATGTTGAAGCACCAATACCTAATGTAGGTATTGTTTTCATATTTGAGAAAGTATTAGCACCTGTAATGTTTAATGTTACATTAAGAGATGTAAGTGTAGTGTTACCAGTATTAGCAACTATTGCTGTTATAACACTACCATCATTATATCCTGCTGCAAGTTTACCGAGTGTGTAAACAATAGTTACACCTGCGTCTGCTAAATCAACAGGTAATTCATAAGCACCGATAGTTGGAGATCCGCCTCTTGCATTACCGAGAATGTCAGTTGCTAATGAAAGAGAGATACCAGCACCAAGACATGGAGAAGTTGTACTTACTGCTAAAAGTGAAGTTGAACTTGCAAATAAAGGATTTCCTGAAATTGAATGTCCGTCTTGAGTGGTCGCTGTTTGCCAGTCCGCTAAAGTAGTTCTGACTGATGTTAAAAATCCAACACCAAATCTTGCACCTGTTCCGTAATAGTTATTATAGTCAATAGCTGTAAAATTTGCAGGGTTTGTAACTACTGAGTTTATACAAAATACATTACCTAAAGTCGCGTTTCCCGGAGCCATTGTGACAGAAATATTATTATTCTGAATATTTAAACCACTTGAAGTTGATGAATTTAATAAAATTCCACCGTGTCTGTCAGTTGAACCGGTTGCAACTGAATTATTTGTCATAGAAATAGAGTTATACCAAATATCATAATTATTACCCGTGGATATTATAATACCCCATTGGTTATTTGTAGCAGTTCCGGAACCTAAACCTCCGGATATATTATAAATCGTATTATTTGAAATTTGAGTTCTATTTAAATTTGGAGTTGCATTAGCAATAAAAATACCTTGACCGGAAATGAAGGAAGAAGTAGTAGTATTTCTAATGTTACCAATTTCATTTGCATTAATAGTAGCATCTATAATACCTGCAGATAAGTTCATAGCTCTTAATGCTGCAGTATGAGTTCTGATTAAATTATATATTTTATTATTGTTAATTGTAACAGCAGAGTCATTAGTCATATCAAGACCGTTAACAGTTACATATCTTGAAGTATCATCATCACCAATTATATTATTTGAAATATTAATGTTGAAATTAGGATTGGCAGTTGAAGTACCTCTAACATAAATTCCGTGAGTCATTTTTTGGAATTTATTGTTTGTAAAAGTAAGGTTATCATTATCAGCACCTGTACCTGTAGTAGTGATAGTCACACCACCGGCATAAATACCATAAACAGATAATGTAGGAATATTATTTCCCGCCTGTAAAATACAATAAGTAACAGTATTATTAGTAGCACCTAATCCGACACCTAAACTTCTGTTTTGAATAACAGCAGTAGTTGTTGTTAAAGCGTTATTAATAATTGTTAACTCTCTTGTAGTTCCTGCACCAACCCTACCATCGATAGTAACGTTGTCAGCACCATTTAAAATAATGATACCTTTACCTGAAAGATTACCTGTAATATTTAATCCCGGAGCAGTTGGTTTAATTAAAACACTTGTATAACTTGCTCCACCAACTCCACTTGCATTTAATACAGCAGAATCCGGTTCAGAAAAACTGGAGTTAATGTTAATTGTAATTGCACCTGTTTCGGTACCTGCATTAATGGCATCGAAAGCAGCTTTCAGATTAGTATATGGGTTTGCACCAATAGTAATCTGAGCGTAAGAATTACCCGCAATCAATAAAGTAAAAACTGCGAATAAAGAAAATAGAAGGAATTTTTTCATTCTTTCTCCCTTTAGTTTAAGTTTATATTAACAGAAAATTAAATTTTTGATAATTTTATGTATATAATAAACTTAAAAAAAATCCTAACAAAATCCTAACAAAAATAGAAGTTTCCGGCTAAAAATAAAAAAGGGTGGAAAATTCCACCCTTTTTGAATGATTTGAATGTAAGTTAGTTTATTTTACTAACTGCATTTTCTTTGTAGTTATGAATTCCTGACCATTAAGTCCGATAGCAATAATTCTGTAGAAATATGTTCCACTTGCTAATGAACCAAAGTTTAACTGTGCAGTGTAATAACCTGCAGTTTTTAATTCATTATTAAATACAGAATATACTTCTCTACCGAGCATATCGTAAACTTTAAGAGATACTTTACTATCCGCTGCCAAATCAAAATTAATTTTTGTCATTGGGTTGAATGGATTCGGATAGTTCTGACTTAAATCAAATGATGCCGGAACTCCGACATTAACTTCTGATGATAAATTGAAGTATTCAAAGTTACCATTATAATCAATTTGTTTAAGTCTGTAATTATATTTTCCTGTTTGTAAGTTATTGTCATTGAAAACATAATTTTTCGGAGATGTTGAATTTCCTGAACCTTGAACGTTACCGATTTTTGTCCAGACATTTCCTGAAGCAGGTTTTCTTTCAATATCAAAACCTGAATTATTAATCTCACTTGCTGTAATCCATTTCAGTTCAACTAAATTTCTGTTTGAACTTGCAATGAATGAAGATAATTCAACAGGTAAAGAACCACCCTGTGACTGAATCCATGCATCAACAATTTCAAGTAATTGACCTGAAGGAGCGTCTGCGAAACCGGTACCTTTATAATTCGCATAAACATTTGTTCCGTAAAAAACATTGTAGAATGTTCCTGAATAAGAAATCGCTGCAGCTGAGTCACCATCTCCATCTTCAGTTAAAGGTATTAAAGCAGATGTCAGAGTACCTGAGCCTTGATTCCAAAGTGCAGGAGCAACACAATCAGGGAACGGATCGTTAACTCTCTGATCTGTTATAGTGCTGAAAGCACCAAGACCTTTTAAAGTTGAGTCGGATAATACAAAATTATCTACCCAGTCATCAGACCAGTATTGAGCTCTTAAATACTGACGGTAGAATACAGTATCAGCAGGAAGAGCACCTGCGTTTCTTCTCGGATCGTTATTATAACCCAGATCATTACCAAAAATTAACAATGATTTTTTATTCATTGGATCACTTGCATTATCTAAGAATGCTTTCATTGAATCTCTTGCTGCCGCTGACCAGTTTAAGGTTGAACCTAAACAAAAGATTACAGACCTCCAGTTACTTAAACTTATTGTTGGTAAACCAACTGAGAAATCAACAAAATCAGTAGCAGAGCTTGAACCAAATAATGAATCAAAATGAACCATCAATGAATCTCTGCTTCTTGTATCAGTTCCGTAAATTACAATTGTAGTTTTTGGTGTAATCGGTGTAAATGTTGTTGAAAGAGTATCATTAGTTGGCACGCCATCACCTGCATAATATAAAGAATCTTTTATGGTATATGTAACACCCGCAGTCCAACCTGAAAAATCTGCAAAATTTATATTTGCGGTTGAAGAAGGAGTTAAACCTGAAGGAACTGTTTTTGTATCAACATATCCTGTTCCGATAATTCTTCTGACTACAGTAACATCAGATGTTGTGGTTGAAACTCCGTTATTAATAACAGAACCGGTCATAGGAATGTTTGAAGCTGCTACATAATAGTTAGTGCCTGATGGTGCAATTGAATTTATTGCGACATCATTAGTTAATGCTGAAGTACCCCATGCAAAAAATCCTCCGTTTGTACCAAGCGGTGCAATAGGACCCGGGGCAGCAGTCGGAGAAGTTCTTGTATAATTTGTATTTGCTACGATAGCACCTGTACCAGAAGCATTAGTTCTTGAAGTCCAAGGACCTGTCAGTGAAGTTGATTGAATTAACCTTATATTATTTTGTGAACCTAAAACACTGTCACTTCCTGATCCATCACCGAAATTATAATTTCTGAAACCTAAGTTAATAGTTGAATTCGTTGGTAAATCTGGACCGCTATTTAAATCAAAGTAATATCCTCTTGTACCTGTAGCAGAAGTCGAAGAATCTCCCATTACCATTGAACCTGAAGGTTTCGCCGTAATTGAACCTGTTAATGAAGTACTTGCAGTCCATGCTGTTGTAGTAGCAAAAAGTACGGCTTTTCTTACGTTAGCAGTCGGGATTGAATCATTATAAGAAGTTCCTACGCCTAATGCGAAAGTTCTTGAAGTAGTAGAAGTCGGAAAATCAATTCTCATTGGACCGGAAATATAACTTCCGTGAGTTAATGAAGGTGTAGCAGTACTTGGATCAACACCTGTTCCCGGAGAGAAGAAACTTGTAGTTCTTAATATATTTGTCGGAGTAGTAATAACTATTCCTCTTGTTAAAGTTAAAGCACCTGTTGTTGCAGTTCCAACAGTTAATGGAGCTGTTAATTCGACGTTACCGTGTGTATTTATTGTCAAAGTACCTGTAACTGTTCTCACCATTGAAATTTCTTCAACTTCAAAACCTGGAACTGTATTTATTCTATTGCAAGGTGCAAACTGATTTGATAAAGTTCCTGAAACACCTGAACCGTCATTATATTGTACACTTCTTGTAACTCCGGCTCCAAAAATCGGAGATGCAGTTAGATTTCCTTTTTGTTTTTCGATAGTCATTGTGGTAACGGCTGCAGAATTACCAAGAGTCAAATTACCATTTGGATTAACGGAACCAAGACCAAATACTGCTCTTGTAGTGATAGTAACTGGATTGAGATAAACTACCATTCCGTCTTTAAAATGCCAGATACCATTCATTTTACCAAATGATATAGTTCCGGAATTAGAAAAGTTTGCATTACCGTATCCCATAAAAATCAAAGTCGCTTCAGATGTTGAAGTTGCTGATATACCAAAATTAATAGTTCCTGCATTTGTTAAACTTCCACCTAAATATGTTCTCTTACCGGTAGTTGAGAAAAAAGAATTATATGTTCCTGTAGCAGAAACGGTCAAGTCACCTTGAATAGTATTCAGTAAAGTTGTTGTGGCTGAGCTGTAATTTAATGTTCCATCAACTGTTAGATTTTGCATTCTTACATTATTAAGATTTGATGTAACTGTATGTCCTGCTGCTATTACAACATTATTATCAGAAGTCGGAACAACACCGCCAGTCCATGTACCTGTTGAACCCCAGTTACCAGTCATGGCTGAAGTAATTGTTGTTGGAGTGAATTCTTCGATTGTAACATCATCAATGAATAAATTATTTGTACCCCAAATTGAAGTATATTCTATACCGATTTTCATATTTGCTGTCCTGAAATCAGAAGGAATGGAAATAGAAATTCTTTCCCACGGAGTTGCAGAGGTAACTGTTGTCTGTCCAAAGTTAGAGGGAACTTGTTGTAAAACTCTCCAGGTTGTTCCGCCGTCAGATGAACCCATAATTCTTAATGATACTACAGTACTTCCGTCAGCAAAAAACATCCAAAATCTTACATAAGGACTTGTTGAAGCTGATAAGTTCACTATTGGAGACTCTAATCTTCTTGAACCCCAGTTTTGAGCAGAACCACCAAAATCACGGCTTTGTAACCAGGCAACACCTGTTCCTGATACTGCACCATTTGGAACTACTCCAGGTGTAGAAGGAGACAACGACCAGGTTGCAACACCTGTATTAGTATTTCTTTGCCAGTCTTTTTCACCGGAAGTAGAAAGGATACCATCGGGAATTCCGTTTCCGATCAGGACTGTTCTTGTTTGAGTCCAGCCGGTTGGTGCTTCGGGAGAACCGGTCCAGGCAGATTCAAAGTTTTCAGTTAAATATTGAGCATTAGAGTTATTAAAAGTAAATAATAAAGCTAATGCAAAAATTGTAATAATAATTTTTTGCATAAAAAATTTGTGTTTTAATTTGACTATATAATCTATTTTAAATCCTAACAAAATCCTAACAAAAATAGAAGTTTCCGGCTAAAAATAAAAAAAGGGTGGAAATCTCCACCCTTTTAAATAAATTACATTATATTTTATTAAAGTATTTTTACTTTAATAACTGCATTTTTTTCGTTGTTACGAATTCCTGTCCATTGATACCTGTAGCGATGATTCTATAGAAGTATGTTCCGCTTGAAAGTGAACCGAGATTTAACTGAACAGTATAATAACCTGCTGTGTTAAGTTCATTATTCACTGCCGAATAAACTTCTCTTCCCAACATATCATAAAGTTTTAAAGAAACTTTACTGTCTATTGGTAAATCATAATTAATTCTTGTAGCAGGATTGAACGGATTAGGATAGTTCTGACTAATGTCGAATTTAGAAGGAATACCGACATTGACCTCTGAATTTAAATTATGATATTCAAAGTTACCATTGTAATCAATTTGTTTAAGTCTGTAATTATATTTACCTGTGGCAAGATTTTTATCTACGAATGAATAATTTTTTGGTTCGTTTGAATTTCCATTACCTTCAATAAATGCAACTTTAGTCCATTCATTTGAACCTGTTAATTTTCGTTCGATATCGAATCCGCTATTATTAATTTCAGTTGAAGTAGTCCATTTTAAATCAACATTGTTTTTGTCAACAAATGCTGTGAATGAAGCAAGTTCTACAGGTAGAGGTCCTAATGTTCCAGTAATAGTAAATATAGAGAATGAATTTAAATCAGTTGCGTAAACATATCCCGGGTATCCCGGTGTATATCCGTTTGTCATACCCGGTTCAGGAATCCACTCAAGTCCCCCATTATTAGATTTTGCAATTCTTAAAGTAGTTGTATCCTGACCTATTGTATCTAAAACATTTCCAATTTCAGATTCATAATAATATTTTCTGAATTCATATGTAGCAGTTCCAAGAGAACCTGAAGAAATATATAAACTATCAAAGAACTGTGCATACCTTGGATTACCAACCATTGGAATATTCGGTGGTGTAACTCCGCTGAAGTGTCTAAATGCTAACTGAAAAGGAGTTGAAAAGTTTGAAACAACAACAGATGAAATTGGTTTGCCACCTAAAGTAAAATCATATGTTCCATTTCCTGTAACATTTTGTGTAAATGAAATTGAACTGGATAATGATGAAACTTCATAACAACCGATAGTTGGAGGTCCTTGGGCTAATGTTGTTGGTCTTGACCCACCTACATAATCAGTTGTAACCACAAGTGAATCATCAACTATTGAACCTTGACCTTTAACATACCATCCTGCAGGATGATTATTAATGTTTAAATTTGCTGTTGAAACATCTGTGAATAAAGAACCGGATGGGATTACAACGGCATCAGGAGCTAAAGATCCTATATCACCAAGAGAATTAGTTTTCCAATCTGTAAAATTAAGATTGGTTAAAGTATTGTAATCACCAATATTATTTGCAAGTTGAGAAACAAATAAATTATTATTTGATACTGAATCACTCCAGTTTGTAACGTTTGTAACACCGATACTCAAATTTCTGTTACCGCCTGTTCTGTCATTATAAAATATATTACTTCTTAATTTAACTTTCGAAGCACTTGCTTTCAGAAATCCGAAAGAAATAGTATTAATAGATGATCCGGTTGCAAATCCGCCGAGATAAACTGAATTAAATGCTATCCTGAATGGAAACGCACCGGCAGTATTTGATACTACAATTCCTCTTAAACGAGCTTGATTTCCTACCTGTGATGCAAGTGAAATTGCATTATTATACATATATAATCTACCAAGACCTGTTGCTATTCTTATTCCATTTACAACAGGTGCGGTTGTTCCCGTATCAAGAGCTGTATTTGCATTTGATTGTAGGTTGTATATTTTATTATTATATATATTTGATGTTAAAAATGCTGAGCCTGAAGATTGAATGATTCCAAATATCTCATGTGATGAAGCAGTATCAGTATTGTGAACTAAGTTATGAATAGTATTTTCATAAATATTTAAAACAAGGGGTATAGATGCTGTTCCACCGGAATTAGCAAAAGCAATACCCATTAATTGAAATGAAGTACTGTTACCAATTCCATTTCCTTTCATATTAGTGATTAAATTATTTCTAATACTAATAAGTCTTCCACTCGAACCTGCAATTCGAATACCGTTATTTCTGTCATTTCTTTTTCTCCAGTAATTAGCATGAGAGACAGTGTTATTCCATATATAAACTGAATCATTTGTTGTCGTTGAAGATACAAATATCCAACCGTTATCATAAGCGGTACAAACAGTATCCCAAGGATTTGCTCCACCACCTATAATATTTGGAGACAAAGTACCAATATTTACATCACCACCTGTTGTAACAATACCATTTACAACTCCTAAAGTCACTGAAGCGGGAGCTGTGTTGGCAAAATTTGAAATTCTATTCCCTTGAATGTCTGATTTTACTAATGAATCCGATCTCATTGAAATGGCTGACATCGTGATTCCTGCAATTGATCTTAAAGCATTTCCTGATCTGTCAGGATTGCTTCCACCAATACTATTAAAATTAATTGTACTATTATTTGTATTGCTTGTTATTCCAATACCAATCCAAGTTGTTGTTTGAGATACGTCATTATAAATTCTGTTTGAATCTATAACTATACTATCACCCATACAAGTAGAATTAAATAAAATTGCTCCGTTACTTGAAGGAAGCCAACCTGTAATATTATTCTGTATTATTGCAATTGCACTGTTTTTTTCATTGAGCACAGTTTCAGCACCTGTCGAACCGATAGCGACTCCATAAGATCCCGGGTTTGTCCCTGTTGATGCCTGAAATAAGCAACTATCAACTGCAATACTGTCATTTCCAAGCGGACCCGTAGTATTTGAAAACTGAATCATAGGTGAAGCATTATTCGATGCATTACTTTCTAAAATACAATGTCCAATACCGTTTGCTCTCGCATCATTTATAAATCTTAAAATTGGTCCCGTTGCAGATGGAGTTGCATTATTATTTACAAATCTTAAATATCTTCCTGCACCTCCGAATCTACCGTCAATGATTACATTGTCGGCACCATCAAGAACCATCATTGGTGCGTTACTGCCAAGTGTAGTTGCTTCTAAAGTCAAAACTGAAGCGGCACCCGGGACTATAAATAGTTTATAAGGATGTGCGAATTGAAGCAAAGAAATAGCACCGGTTTCAACAGTATTTGCTATAACCACAGCAATAACATCTTCTGTTACCAACCCGGAATTAATCGCATGGAATAAACCTCCAATATCAGTGAGTGAAGCATAAGTAGCACCGCCACCGCCACCGACCGTGACAATTAAATCTAAATCGTCAGAGCCGAATTTACCGCTTTTTACAATTTGCATTGCGGTTTTTAAATCAGGGGCAATTTCTTTTGTCCCTTTTGTATTATTTTTGATTTCAACACCTGCCGAAAAAGCAGAAACTGTGAATCCAAAAACAAAAAACATTAAAATTGTTAAATTTTTGAACATAATTTTGTTTTATTTTTATTTCTGTATTAATAATTAAAAAAAAATTCTAACAAAATCCTAACAAAAAAAGAAATGGCTTGATGAAAAATTCACCAAGCCATTTTTTAAATTAAAAATTTAAATCTAATTTATTTTAACAATTGCATTTTTTTCGTAGTAACGAATTCCTGACCGTTTAAACCAACAGCAATAATTCTATAGAAATAAGTACCACTTGAGAGTGAACTGAAATTAATCTGTGATGTGTAATAACCTGCAGTTTTAAGTTCACTGTTCAATACAGAATATACTTCTCTACCCATTATATCAAATACTTTTAATGTAACTTTGCTGTCAAAAGGTAAATCATAGTTAATCTTAGTCGAAGGATTGAATGGGTTCGGATAGTTCTGACTTAAATCAAACTTTGAAGGAACTCCGACAATTATTTCAGAAGATAAATTGAAATATTCAAAGTTTCCGTTAAAATCTTTTTGTTTTAATCTATAGTTATATTTTGCAGTATTTAAATTGTTATCATTAAATGTATAATTTTTAACAGAATTTGAATTACCAGCACCGTTTACAGATCCGATTTTTGACCAAACTTCAGAACCTTCAGATTTTCTTTCAATATCAAATCCTGCATTGTTAGTTTCGGATGAAGTTGACCAGTTTAAAACAACGTTGTTACGGTTAACATCAGCAGTGAATGAAGTTAATTCAACCGGTAGCGGGTTTTCACTTTCAAGACTTGCTATACCAAATTGAGAAAAACCTGTTACACCTGTTGCTGTTAAAACATTTGACGCAAATGTAGTAGATAAAGGAACCCAAGGTCCATTTGCATCAGTTCTTTTTACAATATATAATTTATTAGCATTTAAAACACCTGTATATCCTGAAATGTTAATGCTAATATTATAAACTGCTGCATTATTATGATCATAAGTTAATGTATAATATCCGTCTGGTGAAATTCTATCAGGTCTGAAAATAGATCCATCCTGAGTTGTTGCAGCACCATTGAAAACAAAGATAGAGTCTGAAAAAGACTGAGGAGCACTTTTAGTTCTGCTAAAGTTTAAAGAACCACCTGCCGGACCAATCGCAGTAAAATCAACTGTTACACCATAATCTAAACCACTATCAAAAGGACCAATGAAATTTACAGGACCGGTAGCGTTAATTGTCTGCTGAGCAAAGTTATTTACATTTTGAATTGTTAAATTATCAATAAAACAATTATTACCAAATGCAGTTGTTCCAACAAATGCAATCATAACGCAACTATTACCAGCATAAGCAGATAAGTCAACAGTTTCCTGTCTCCACATCCCAGTTGTTGTCGGAAAGAAACTGGATGTTCCGTCAGGTGTTGTTGATAAACTTGGATTTGATAATCTTGATTTATCATACGTGGTAGGATTCCATGTATTACCTCCGTCAACAGAAACAAATACCTGTAATCTGTCATTATCACCGGCATAAGATCTATAAGCAACGAAGAAATTTAAGACAGGATTTGTTGCCAATGTAAAATCAAGTAATGGAGATCTTAAAAAACCTGTTCCTGATGAAACGTTATAAAAGTTTGCATAAGCAGCAGTATTTGAATCACCTCCGTTAGGATCTACAAGTGTAGGAGCAGTACCTAAAAACCATAAAGCTGTACCGCTTGTTGTCCAACCATCTAAATTATTAAAATTGTGTGAGAATGGTAAAGTTTGATTATTACCAACATTAAAAATCATAGTTAAAGTATCATTAGTCAAGTCCTGATCACCGGGTAATGAAGTATAAAATTTAATTGTATTTTGACCATTAACTAATGTTATGCTTGACATTCCATCAAATAAAACATTTGCTGTTCCGTTGAAAGCAAGAGGTCCAGGAACTATAACAGGACCGACAGGCATTCCACCGTTTTGAGTGTAATACACAGAAATATTTGATTGAGGATTTTCTCCAAAATTTTGAACAGTAACTGTTGGAGTTATAACTGCTCCGGGACAGAAAGGAGGATTTGGAGAAACGTAAGCAGAAACACCTACATCATTTAAAACCGGTAAACCAACCGATACATCATCTATATAACAACCATTACCGTCGGAATTTAAATGTTTAAATCCAATCCATGAAACCATTCCTGCATAAGCATTTAATGGAATTGTATATTTTATCCAAGTAGCAGCAGTGAGATTTGCAACATCAATACTTGCGAGCACTGTTGTAAAACTTGAAACAGTAGAATCTGTAGTTGAAATATAAACAATTAATGAATCAGGTGGAAAAGCACCGGCGAATTGTTTTCTTATCCAAAAAGTAAGAGAATCATTAGCACCGGGAGTAAATCTTTTTGTGATTAACCAATCAAGACCGGCAGGAGCTTCATAATTTATGAAAGCACTTGCAACACCTGATCTAAACTGTGTAGTAGTTCTAACCCATTGAACAGAACCAATTTCGCTAACCCTGCTCCACCCGTCAGGCGGGAATGTTACACTTTCAAATCCTTCATTTAGTTTATATTGAGCCCTTAAATCTAATGACCCTAATAAAATAAATGAAATTAATAAAAGAAATAGTTTTTTCATTTGTTTTCCTTTTTAAGTTTTTAAAAACTAAAATCGTATGTAAAATTTATTATTTTTATTTATCAGATATAGCGAGATAAACTGATAGCGGAAAATTAAAATAAATCAATAATGATTTATTATTTAAAATTGTTTTATTAAAATGGCTGTTTAATAACTTTAACATTAAAAATACAGTTTTTTGTTTAATAGTATATATTAATAATTTAAAAAAAATCCTAACAAAATCCTAACAAATATAATAAAAATGGCTTAGCGATAAAATCCACTAAGCCATTTATTATATATGCTTAAAAAAAAATTATTTAATCAGCATCATTTTTTTAGTTTCTGAGAAACTTCCGGATTGAATTTTATAAAAATAAATTCCGCTTGAAAGTGATGTTGCATTAAAACTTACTTTGTATGAGCCTGCTTGTTTGAATTCATTTACTAAAGTCTGAACTTCTCTTCCGAGTTTATCATAAACTTTTAAAGTTACGAATTCATTGTTTGGAATTTCAAATTTAATATCAGTTGTCGGATTGAAAGGATTTGGGAAGTTTTGACTTAACTGATAGTTAGCAGGTAGATTAGAAGGGTCACTTCCAATATTAGATGCAAGAGTCAGAATATTTAAAACGGAAAAATTTCCCTGTGAACCTGAGGTTGCTGTATTTCCACTTCCCCAGCAAGCACTGAAATCTGTTCCATAACCGGTGGTTGAAGTACCGATACCGTCATTACTTCTTGAAGTAGCAGTATGTCCTGTATGTCTTATTTCAATTAATAAATGACCGCCTGTATATAAATAGGGGGTAGTAAAATTTACGACATGACCGAAATCATTAGGGCTACCGCCTGATCTGAAAGAACCTAAAGGAACAGTCCAACTGCCTGAACGAACCTGAGTTTGAGTACCAACTACGTTTAAAGCAAAAGTTAAACTTCTTTGATCGGGAGGAACACTTCCGCTAAGATAAACATCATAACTGCTGAATACAATTTCTGATGCGGGCCAGTCGCCTGTAGCGTTACTTGGCAATCTCCAGGTAATACCTGTAATTAAAGAACCAACCAAATTTGTCAATATACTTTGGTTTATTAACTTCTGATATGTTCTCGGTGTGCTTGCAATCGGACCTGTAAATGCTGCAGTTCCGTTTGTCATAGCATAAGTTGGGGGAATCACATTTGACGGTAAATTTGAATAAGCAAACAATGAACTGTTTGCAAATGCAAATACCAGTAATAAGTAAATTATTTTTTTCATTTTTTTTGTATTATATAAGAGCCTCTTTTTTCAGAGGCTCTTTTGTTTTATTGAATTTAAAAAAATATTTTATCTGATTAAAACCATCTTTTTAGACATAACAAATTCTTTTCCATTAACACCTTTAGCAATAATTCTATAGAAGTAAGTGCCGCTCGCCATTGAACCAAAATTCAACTGTGCAGTATGATATCCTGCATTTATCTGTTCATTATTCAATACTGAGAAGACTTCCCTTCCGAGTAAATCGAATACTTTGATAGATACTTTACTGTCAAAAGGTAAATCATAATTAATTTTTGTAGTAGGGTTAAACGGATTTGGATAGTTCTGACTGATATCATATTTATCCGGAATACCTACGACAACTTCTGAAGATAAATTGAAATATTCAAAGTTACCGTTGTAATCAATTTGTTTCAGTCTGTAATTATATTTACCTGTCGTTACATTTCTATCAGAATAAGAATAATTTTTTGGTTCATTAGAATTTCCGTTACCTTCAATATTTGCAATTTTCATCCAGCTTTCAGATCCAACAAGTTTTCTTTCAATATCAAATCCAGAATTATTTATTTCTGTAGCAGTTGTCCAGTTTAAGTTTACATTATTTCTGTCAGTTGATGCTGAGAAAGCTGAAAGTTCAACAGGCAATGGAGCAACATCATCTGTCAATCCGAAGAATGAGAAAGAAGATAATCCATAAACCTTAATTGTGTTGTTGGTAGTGTTTAATTCATATTGACCGGAACCGGTGCCGGGAATTAAATAAGGAACATATGTAATTCCGTCATCACTTTTCGCCATTCTTAAATTATTTTCAGAAACAATAGTTCCGAGAATAGCATCATTATAATTCAGAGTTACATCATATAAATATCCTGACGCACCAACATTTGTAGAAATATCCCAATATGCATTTCCAAAATGATAAGGGTTAGTAGCATTTGGAGGATTTGAACCCGGAATATATCTTACATCAAACTGAGTAATCGGAACATCAGCTGTACCCGCATTTATTAAATTAATTTCGCCAACTGTTCTTCCATCAATTGTTAAAGGATAAACACCTACACCTGCTACCGGGAATGTGTTTACCGGTGCATTTACTGAAGGTGTAAATTCCATTGCTCCAATATCAGTAGCGCCTGTAGCAACCGAATCACTTCTAGGATTACCGCCATAATCAGAAGATATATTACTTAAAGGAGCACCGTTTCCATTTAATAACCAACTTTCAACATTAGAACCGATGACATTAAAATCAGCAATATTTACATTTGCAAACAAGTTAGCTAAATTCAATGAAGACGGGGAAAGAGAAGTTGTTTCATTTCCTGAGTTTGACTTCCATTGTGAGAAATTATAATTGTTAACATTACTCTGAACTAAAGTGGAAGCATCAGAATTAAACAACATATTATAGAAGGAGAATACAAAAACAGAAGAATCACCACCCATAAAACCTAAAGCATAATTTACAGAACCTCCACCTGTTCTTTGATTTACAACAGCATTATTGAGAATTACCATTGGTGAAAGTGGAGCAGTTATTGAATTATCACCTCTGACTATACCATAAGAACCCGTACTTCCTCCTGATGTTCCTAAAATAGAAATTGAATTATAAAATATCATATTATCATTTGTAGCCGTACCTGTAACTGTTTGAATACCTGCAAACTGAGTATTTGTATTTTCGCCGTTACCTAATGAAATCATATTGTTTGAAATAAATGCTGAATCAACGAATCTGATTAATATACCAGCGGCTACAGGAGGTTGACCTGCTGTTATACCTGTTGATTTATTTTTTATATCATAAATTCTGTTACCATTTACGATTCCTTTTACATTAGTTAAAAACATTCCGCAAGCAGAGTGAATAGTTGTAAATGCAGTTGTGTTTTCAGTAGAAATATTTGAAATCGTATTATTATTAATTTCACAGTTATAGAAAGTAGCACCGGGCCAGAAGCTAATACCGACTGCCGCTTGGCTTCCTGCTGTATAACCTGAAACAACTCCACTGTTAGAAATTAAATTTGAAACGGTGTTTCCACTGGCTACTTGCCCGTCAGCACCTGCTGTGACATAAATACCTCTTGTTCTAGCAGTTGTACCTGTATTAGTTCCGGTCATATTTGTTATTAAATTATCAGTAATAACTGCCTGACCGCCTGTTATAGAAATCCCTGTAAATAAATTGTTTCCTGAGTTAGTCATCATACCGCTACCGTCAGATGCACTTCCACCGATAATATTTCCATCAATTATAAGGTTAGTTGCTGCCGTTGAAGCCGAACTGATACCTGCTTGAGTTATACCGGAAATAACTGAAGAATAAAATCTATTATTCGTAATTTGCCAGTCTGGTCCATTACCTGTATTAGTTGCAACTAAACTTACTCCGATGGCTCTATAATTTACGATATGATTCGCATCTATTATATTTGAGTGATTTGGAGCTGCTAAAGAACCGTTTGATAAAATTCCATTTCCGATTGAATCAGCAGGAACATCTGTTCTTCCTCTGATCATATTATTCTCGATAGTATTAAAAGAATTACCAATTGTACCGGTTGATGTATGGAAAAATATATTACCGGTTGTTGTAAGTGTTGCCTGACTTTCTATGTTACAATATTTTATATTATTATAAGCTCCATCATCAGCAAATCTAATAACACAACCGATAGTTGATGTAGTTCTCGTATTTCGAATTGTCCACTCTCTGTTGGTTCCAACTCCACCCGGTCTTCCGTCAAAAATAAAATATTTACCTCCGACTAAATTAATTACAGGAAAAGCAAAATTTGAACCGGGATCACCTGCAGTAACTCTTCCTGTCACTCCAACCGCAGGTCTGAAAGTTACTGTAAACGGACTACCCGCATCACCTGCATTAACAAATTCATTAAATACAATCGGAACAGTTTCAACTGCTGTTCCATCATAATCAGCAAGTAATTCAAAAACAACATTTCCGATTACTTCTGAATTCTGATTATTAAGAATATTAGAAACTGCTGTTAAACTTGGATAATCACCGGTAGCACCGATTGTATAAGTTCCTGATATGGATGGAACTACAGTATATGAAAAAGGTGAACCGGGAGGAGTTGTTCCGGGAGGATTAACACCAGAACCACCCGCAGGTTGAGTACCACCATTACCGGCAGAATCCTGAGCGGCAACATAATATTGAATAATTGTACCTGAAGAAACACCTCCGAGTAAAGTTGTATTAATTGTGAAAGTATAATTATCACCCATTATTCCTGGAGAAGCATCAAATATGTATGATGGATCAGTGCTTTTTTTGTAATATAATCTTGGACCATTAGCACCTTGCATAACACCTGCGGGATCAGTTATTTCAGCAGTTAAAGTTCGGTTACCGGTTGATGCTGTATTTTGCAATGCTGTGTAAATTATAACAGGTGCGGTTAAATCCGCCGGAATTCCACCAAACTCATCAGCACCAATATCAGGTGCTGTAGGAGGATACATTGGATTAAATGGATATCCCATATTTGGATATCTTGCATTGTCATCATAATCAACATTTATCGCAAGAGGTGTTGAAATAATTTGTCCTGCACTTTCGAGTTGAGTTGGAGAAGCAGGATTGATTCTTAAATCATAAGGAGGAACAGTGCTATTAACAAAAGGAGGATTTCCTGTAATTGAGTTTGTTTCTCTCGGGTCAACAAATGTCTTGAAATCAGTCATAGTTTGTAAATGATTTGTTCCGTCAGTAAAAATTACATTTGTTGCACTTGGAATTCCTGCATAAAAATTATTATTGTTTGAATTCGTACCGTAGTTATTTAAATTTGTTGCGGCACTTCTTCTGAATGCTGCCGTCAATCCTGTACCATTTGCGGTTGAAAGGTTCACAACGTTATTATTTCTCATATCCAATACAGCGGTTGTTGCTGTCGTACTGAAAATATGGAAGATACCTGATGAACCAAAATTAACTCCTGATGAAGTTGCATTAAGGAATATGGTGTTGTAATAAACACCTCTGTTTGCATTTGTAGTAGCAGTTATAATACTAATACCTCTGACAGCATCCGTTGCAGCAGAGTTTGGAGCTTTCAAATCTGAAATAAAATTATTATAAACATATACATTAGTCCCTGTCCCTACCGTAATACCTGAACAATAAGGAGATGTTGTAAGAGTTGTTGTAGATGTTATATTATAAATATTATTTTTGTAAACATTTGACAGAACACCTAACAATGTATTGATGCCATGCACATCATCATTGCCTGTATTATTATAAACAGAATTTCCGTAAACATTTTTTGTAGATGTAGTAACTTCATTTGAATATAAACAGAATAAATCACCCGTTGCAGCAGTATTGGAATTTCCGTAAATTTGATTGTTATAAATATTTGCAAAACCATCTACGGCTGTTGAAGAACTGTATAGCAAATACATTGCACCGGTTGTTCCTGGTTTTGTATTATTTCTAATAATATTTCCATACATATTAACAGTTAAAGCAGAAGCGGTGTTATACACTCCATAATAAGCACCCGAAGTAGCTGTAGCATAAGTACAGTTTTCAACAATGTTGTTATAAATATTAACTGTATTTGAAGTTCCTGTTGAACCTGTAGCGTTATTTATTGCATAAATTGTACTTGTAGTTCCGCCACCATTAATAGTAACAGTGTTACCATAAATATCAATATTTGAATTTGTACCTGTTGAAGAAAAAATACCATATAAAGTACCTGTGGACAAGAGACTTGTTACTGTATTATTCGCTATTCTTAAATTATTCTGATAGATTGAATAGACTCCGTATGCAGTTGTTCCTGCACCACCGTAATTTGAAATCGTATTGCCGCCGTCAACACCAGCATCGCAATTTTGGTCATAAAAATCAAATGGAGTAGTAGCATTAAATCCTCTGAATTGAATTCCGATATAACAACCTGTGAATTGATTAGAGAAAAATTTATTATTTTCAGATCTTCCACCGGTAGAAGTAACAGTTACTGTTGTAGTACCTGAAATATTAGACTGAAAAATTCCGGAACCTATACCTACTGTAGCACCAGTATTGTGATATAAAGTTATTACACTATTTTTTATTACAATATTTTTTGGTGCATCATCGCCACTAGCTTTTTTCAGATAAAATCCATATTCATATTTAGATGTAGCGTCATCAGGTAAAGCTGCATTTCCGTTTAAACTAATACCGTCAAAAGTTATATAATCACCGCCGTTAATAATAATTATTCCGTCTGCATGATTACCGAGTGTGGTAGTGGTTATAGTACCTGCCGCAACCGGAGTGATTAACGGATTTGCACCTACACCAAATTTTTCAAAAATAATGGGATTTCCTGCCGTACCTGTCGCAGTTAATTCAGGTGGATTTTCATTGAAAACCGAGCCTGCATCAACTCTGAAAGTTACACCACCGGGTCCAACACCTAAGGAGTTTAATGCGTTAAACGCGGCAGTGAAATTGGCATAATCACCGGGAATGGTGAAGTTACCGCTTAACTGAGCGTAGGACTTTTCTGAAGAAAATATTAACATCAGTAAAAATGTTAATGTCAGAAATTTTAATTTTGTAAAGTTTTTCATTTAGGTTCCTTTTTTATTAAGAAAGAAAAATTTTTTTAAGAACTATATTAAAAAAAATGTTGATTAATACTCTAAGAG
>ERZ761607.1700-NODE-1700-length-26081-cov-8.826251_pt1 | contig 26081 bp, 22 predicted proteins | sample MGYA00511164_ERZ761607 | MGnify/ENA primary metagenome ERZ761607 (study PRJEB28899, sample SAMN02445080) | bioreactor sludge metagenome | biome: EBPR sludge | place: Australia: Brisbane, Thorneside Wastewater Treatment Plant | collected 2011-06-22 ... | reverse complement strand
CTGGGCGTCACCTACCTGCACTTGATGCCGCTGCTCGAGCCGCGTCCCGGCGCTAACGACGGCGGCTACGCCGTCATGAACTATCGCCGGGTCAACCCCGCGCTCGGCGCCATGGAGGACTTGCGCGAGCTGGCGACCGCCTTGCGGCGCGAAGGCATCAGCTTGTGCGTCGATCTGGTGTGCAACCACACGGCCGAGGAGCATGAATGGGCCCGCCGGGCGGTGGCCGGCGATCCGGTTTACCAGGACTACTACTACCTGTTTCCCGACCGGATCATGCCCGATCAGTACGAAATGGCCCTGCCGGAAGTGTTTCCCGATTTCGCGCCGGGCAATTTCACCTACCTCGACAGCTGCGATAAGTGGGTGTGGACCACCTTCAACGACTATCAGTGGGATTTGAATTACCGCAATCCGGCGGTGTTGGCCGAAATGCTGGACATTATTTTGTTTTTGGCCAATCAGGGCGTCGACATCCTGCGGTTGGACGCCGTCGCCTTCATGTGGAAGCGCCTCAAAACCGACTGCCAGAACCAGCCGGAAGCGCACGCGATCCTCCAGATTTTCCGGGCGCTGACCCGCATGGCCGCGCCCGGCTTGATTTTCAAGGCCGAGGCGATTGTCTCCCCGGATAAGCTGTTGCCGTATTTGGGCTTGGGGGCGGCCACCCACAAAGAATGCGAAATCGCCTATCACAACGCCTTCATGGTGCTGTTGTGGAGCAGTCTGGCCGAGCGGCGGGCGGTGCTGATGACCCATGCCCTGCAAAACATGCCGGAAACCCCGGTCAACTGCGCGTGGCTCACCTACGTGCGCTGCCACGACGACATCGGCTGGGCGGTGCGCGACGAAGACGCCGCCGCCGTCGGGTTGTCCGGCTTCCTGCATCGGGCGTTTCTCAGCGATTTCTACAGCGGCCGTTTCGCCGGCGGCTTCGCGCGCGGCGTGACCTTCCAGCACAATCCCAAGACCGGCGACCGCCGCATCAGCGGCACCCTGGCGTCCCTGGCCGGCCTGGAAGCGGCCGTCGAACGGCGGGACTGGCGGGAAACCGATCTGGCGGTGCGCCGCATCTTGTTGTTGCACGCCATGATGTTGGCCTTCAACGGCATTCCCGCGATTTACATGGGCGACGAACTCGGTCTGCTAAACGACCGCCGCTATCTGGACGATCCCGATTTGGCCGACGATAATCGCTGGATGCACCGCCCGTTCATGGATTGGAACAAGGCCGAGCAACGGCATGACTGGCAAACGGTCACCGCGCGAATTTTTCAGGCCGTCCGCGCCATGATCGGGGCCGTCAAAGGCTTGCCGAGCCTGCACGCGCAGGCCCGCTGTCATGCGGTCTGGACCCACAACGAGCAGGTGTTCGGGATGATCCGCGCCAGCGCGCGCGGGCGCTTGCTGGCGCTGGCCAACTTCAGCGAAGCCCCCCAGGCGGTCCCCCGCCACCGCCTGCATGACATGGGGTTTACCGGAGAGCTGGCGGATCGATTGGAGGGCAGGCCCGTGGACAGCTGGTCGGACCTGAGGATGGAGCCTTATCAGGTGTTATGGTTGGAGCAACTCGTGTCCCAATAAGTCGCTAAAGAGGAGAGATCGCCACTTTAAAATTAGCAGTTTTGTCACAAAATAAAATCATAAAGCAATGGCCACCCTTTCTTTTGTACGTCTGCGAGGCAGCACCAAACGGTATGAAAACCATAAAAATCACTGTAAGAGCTTGGACTGACGGGCGGTAGAATCCCATACCTCGCGGGCGACCCGGTTCTTGCAAGCAAGTTGGCGGATGGACGATGGTTTCCATACAACCTGTTACGCCCACAAACCGGGGAGCATGACGGCATGAGAAGAACCGCACTGAGCATCAGTATCGCCTTATCGTTGATGGCCGGAGTCACGGAGGTCCAGGCTGCGGGCAAGAGTACGCTGGAACGCCGTTTGGCGGACTTGGAAAGACGGATAGAACAAGCGGAAACGCGCGCGGCGCGAGCGGAGGCGCGCGCTAGACAGGCTGAAGAAAAGGCCAGGCAAACCGACGCGCAAGTCCAACAAGTGGAAGAAGTTCAGGCCAGGCAGGTGGCGGCTCCAGCCGCGAAACCCGGCGAAGCCACCAAGGAATTTTCCTTCAAGGCTTACGCCCGCGCCGGCGCGCTGTTCGACGACAATTTCAACGGCGTCAGCGGGACCGGGCCTTACATGAGCCCGGCGGGCCGGCTCGGCGCGTCCGTGGGCCGGCTGGGCGTGGAAGGCGACAAGTACATGGAAGCCATGTTGCAGATGAAGCAGACGCTGCCGAGCGGCGCTTACTCGCGCTATTTCCTGATGATCGCCGACAGCGTCGAATCCAATAACGACTGGACCGCCGACGACAGCAAGCTCAACGTCCGCCAGCTCTACGCGGAACTGGGCAACTTGCCGAGCTTCACCGGCGCGTTCAAGGACTCGCTGCTGTGGGTGGGCAAGCGCTTCGACCGCAACAACTTCGACATCCACATCTTCGATTCCGACGTTGTATTTCTGGCCGGCACCGGCGCGGGCATTTACGACGTCAAGCCGAGCGATACCTGGAAGACCAACCTGACGCTGTACGGCCGCGATTTTGGCGTCATCGACAGCTCCAGTGTGAAAATTCAAAACTATATCCTCTCCAGCAACAACTATTTCTATCTCCATCCCGAATCGCCGAATTACTGGCAAGTCATGCTCTCGATCATGAACGCCAACGACAACGCCGACCGCAAGGCCGACGCGGCGCGCAGCGGCGCTCACGCGATGGTGGCTTACGGCGACGACAAGAGCTTTTACGGGTTGCGGGAGGGCAATTCGAAAAGCGGCGTATTGTACGGTCAGGGGTTGGGCGCGCAGGTTAAGGGCATCGGCTCCGACGGCGATTTGACCGAAGACGCCAAGGCGGTGCGCGCCTTCACCTACGGCGGCACCAAGCTCGCTCCGAACTTGCAGGTGGTCGCGGGCTTGATGGCCGAACACAGCAAGGATCGCTACGTCAAGGGCGACGAATACAATTGGGCGGCGGTCAACGTTCGCTTCGCCCAAGCCATCACCCAAAACTTCCAAATGCTCTACGACCTCGGCTATCAGTACATGGACCTCGACAATGGCGTCAGGACGCCGGGAGTTAAGAATTCGGCGAACGGCAGCTTTTATCGCTTGACCATCGCGCCTACCTTCAAGCTGGACACCGCCGAGTTCTTCATGCGTCCGGAGTTGCGGTTCCTGGTGAGCTACTTGGGCTGGGATGACGACTTGAACGGCTTCAAATACGCCGATCAGTTGGCTGACGGACCCACCGACAAGCGCGCGTTCTTCGCCAATACGACGTTCACCGGCAGCGACGCTTGGCTGTTCGGCGCGCAAATGGAAATTTGGTTCTGACGGCGCGAGCGGACCATTCGAAATCCGGCTCTCGGAACGGACCCAGTTTCGAGGGCCGGACCGGATCGCGCGCGATTGATTCAAACGCCCGAGACGCATTACTCGCCGGTCAAAGGGTTTTAGTCGCGGTGGCGATGCCGGCATCGGCCGTCGGCCGTTCGAAGCCGAACCGATCCAGCAAGCCGGTCATGGCCTGATTGTCCTGAAGGCACAGCGCGGTCAACCGCCGTATGTCTCGCGCTCGCGCCGCCTCGATCAGCAAGCCTAATAAAGCGCTCGCCAGACCGGCCCGCCGCCAGTCCTGATGGACGACCAACGCAATTTCCGCTTGGTCCGCGCGAGGCTTCCCTTCGTAACGCGCGACGCCGATACCCTGACCGTCCCCGGCGAAAGCGGCTAACGCCAGCCGCCAGCGGTAATCGACGTGGACCAGCGAGTGCAAGCGGCGCGCGTCCAGCTTCGGCTGGGCCGTAAAAAAGCGCTGGTAAAGCGTTTCCGCGTCGGCTTGCCGCCACTGACGTTCGATCATCAACTCGTCGGCGGGCACGATCGGCCGCGCGAACGCCGAGCGGCCGTCTCGCAAGGCCCACGACCGTTCGAGTTCGGCCGGATAGCCGGGCGGACGGGCAGCGCGAGCGGGTTGCAAAGCCTTCGGAAAGGGCGGTTCCAGCGCGTGTCGGTTCATGCGGCGCGCGTCGGGTTGTCGCCGGTGTCGTGGGTGGCCTGGAGATCATCCGGCCGCCCGGCCGCCAGCCAGTCCTGAAACGCGGCTTCGGTGCCGACATCGCCGCCGCGCTCGTAGGATTTCAGATAACGGTGGTGCAACACGGCGCAAAACGCTTGAATCGGATCTTGAATCTCGCCCAGCGCTCGCAGCCGCTCCAGCATCGGCTCGAACACGCCGACCCGCCAGCGCACAGCGGCCACTTCCTTGCCGGTGGGGGTCGTGGCTCCGGTCTGGCATTGATAGTAATGCAGGTCGGAAAGCACCTGTCGGGCTTGGCGTTCCAGGGCCTCGACGCCGGTCAGGCGGTGCAGCTTGGCGGAATGAAAATTCCGGCCGCCGACCTTGACCTTCATCCGCAACCGGCCGCCGCCGTCGGCCGGTAGGAGGTCCACTTCGTCCACATCGAAACCCAGATCGTTGAGCCGCTCGATCTTTTCGGTGATTTTGAAGCCTTCCTCCGGCGCGATGACGCGGGTTTCGTTCAGTTCCCGCCACAAAATCCGATAGCGTTCGGCGATGTCCTCACCCAGCGTCAGATCGGCTTCCTCGACCGACAAACCGCGCGCGGCGGCGATGTCGGCCATGCCGCCGGCGATATTGAGAATCATGATCTCCAAGTCCTCCGCGCGCTGTCCGTCGGACAGCGTTTCGCGCAGCACGGCGGTTTCGGCGTCGATCATGATCGGTTCGATGGCTTCGGCGTCGTAACGGTACAGCACGTTGGCCAGCGAACAGTCCCCCCAAAAGCAACCGGCCAGATGCAGTTCCACCAACAGGCCAGCGAAGGCGTCGAGCATTTGAGGCCGGCGGGCTCCGAAATCGTGTTTTTGCACCAGCTTCTGGTAGGTAAAGGAATGCTCCAGATAACGGGTGATGATGGCGGCCGAGCGTTCGGCCCCATGATCCGGGTGCCGGTCTTCGACGATGCCGACCGGCACAGCGGCGCTCACGTCCTGGGTTTCCAACGCCCGCAACACCTCGTAGTCCTGGCGGGCGGCGGCGAGCGGCAACTCCTTGATCACATAAAGCCCTTGGTCGTAAGCGATAAAGCGGACTTCATGGCGGGACGGACCGCGCGGCAACTCGACGAAGCGTTCGTCGGGCCAATCGACGATGGAGCGCATCCACGGTAGATCGAGAAAGTCCGGATGGCCGGGCCGGACCTTGAGGGAAAAGGTCGGATTCATGGGCGCACCGTTCGCGACAGCAAAGACCGCAACCGCTGAAATCGCGCCGCCGGTCACCAAAACAGCCGAATTGGAAAGTCTTGGAAGATGGCCCGCGCGTTCAAGCAGCCAGAATCGCGTCTATCGCGCGCAGTTCCTCCGGTTGAAACGGCGGTGCCTGTAAGGCGGCCACGCCGTCTTCGATTTGTCGCACCCGGCTGGCTCCGATCAGCGCCGAGGTGACGGCGGGATGGCGCAGCACCCAGGCCAGGGCCAGCTGCGCCAAGGTCTGGCCCCGCTGTCGGGCGATTTCGTTCAACCGCCGGATCTGATCGAGCCTCGCCGGCGTGATGTCGTGCGGCCGCAAAAAGCCGTGCGGTTTCGCCGCTCGGGAATCGGCGGGCAGGCCATCGAGATATTTATCGGTCAGCAAGCCCTGAGCCAGCGGCGAGAACACGATGCAGCCGATGCCTTCCTCGGCCAGCGCCTCAAGCAATCCCTGTTCGATGGCGCGATCGAACAGGCTGTAGCGCGGCTGGTGGATCAGGCACGGCGTTCCCAGTCCGCGCAACAACCGCGCGGCTTGGCGGGTCTGCTCCGGCGAATAGGCCGAAATGCCCGCGTACAGGGCCTTACCCTGGCGGACGATGCAATCCAGCGCGCCCATCGTCTCTTCAAGGGGCGTATTGGGGTCGGGGCGGTGGTGGTAGAAGATATCGACGTAATCCAGCCCCAACCGTTTCAAGCTCTGGTCGAGACTGGCCACCAGATACTTGCGAGAACCCCAATCGCCGTAAGGGCCGGGCCACATCAAATGGCCGGCCTTGGTGGAGACGATCAGCTCGTCCCGGTAATCGGCCAAATCCCGACGCAGGATGCGGCCGAAGGTCTCCTCGGCCGATCCCGGCGGCGGGCCGTAGTTGTTGGCCAGATCGAAATGGGTGATCCCCAGATCGAAGGCGCGCAGCACCATGTCCCGACCGTTGCTTGAGGCGTCCACGCCTCCGAAGTTGTGCCACAGCCCCAAGGAAATGGCGGGCAGCAGCAGACCGCTGCGCCCGCAGCGGGTGTAGCGCATCGCGTCGTAACGGTTGTCGGCGGGCATGATTGATCTCCGAGCGTCCGCGTTGATTCGGCTTACCAGCCGCCGCGCGTTTTGAGCAGCCGCAGTTGGTCTTGCAAGCCGCTCAAGCTGGTGGCCGCCGCGCCGCGACCTTGCAGCACGGCGTGAACGGTTTCCCAAAAGTAGGTGGTCATGGCCATGTAGCTGTCGCCGACGCGAGCAGAAGGTCGGGCCACCGCGTTTTCCAAGATCGGCCGCAGCACCGCCAAAAACGGTTGGGCCGCCGCCAGTTCCGGATCGTCGTACAACCGCACGATGGTCGGGGCGTAGGAGCCGGTGATGGCGCGCTGTTTTTGCACGGCTTCACCGGTCAAATACCGCACCAGTTCGGCCGCTATCGCCGGATTTTTGGAATACTTGGATACGGCCAACTGCCAGCCGCCCAGCACGCTGGCGGGCGAGCCCTTGAGTCCGCCCTTGGGCAGCGGACCCACGCCGACCTTGCCGGCCACCGGGCTGTCCTTGCCGTTGAGCAACGCCCAGGCGTAGGGCCAGTTGCGCATGAAAACGGCGTTGCCGAGCTGGAAGCTTTGCCGGGCGTCTTCCTCGTTGAAGGACAGCACCCGAGGCGGCGCGACGGTGCCGATCCAACTCGCCGCCCGCGCGACCGCCATGATGGCTTGCGGGTTGTCGGCCTTGATGGTTCCGTCGGTCCCGACCAAGGAGCCGCCTCCGTAGGAGGCGATCCATTCGAGGGCGTTGCAGCTCAAACCCTCGTAAGCCGCGCCCTGAAAGACGTAGCCCCAAAGCTCCGGTTGGCCGCCGGTCTGGCGTTCTTGCAGTTGAATGTAAAGCGCCGTATCCGCCAGCTCCGACCAGTCTTGAGGGACCGGCAAGCCGTACTTTTCCAGCAAATCCTTGCGGTAGTAGAGCACGCCCGCGTCGGTGAACCAAGGCATCCCCACCAGCCGGCCGTCGACCATGTTGTTGGTCACGATGGCCGGGAAGTGGCGCTGGATCTCCTCCGGCGGAATGTATTCCTTTAAATCCACCAAATGTTTGGCCAGCAGGCCCGGCCAAATGATGTCGATCTGATAAACATCGATGCGGCTGTCGCCCGCGCCGAGATCGACCAAGTACTGAAAATAGCGTTCGTTGGTTCGGTTCGAGGGCGTGGTGATCGTGACGCGGTGGCCGGTTTGCTTGGCCCAGGCGCTGGTGGCCTGCTCGCACAATTCCCGTTCCTGGCCGACCGCGCCGCAGGAAATGGTCAGATCGACCGCCGAGGCGGCGAGAGGGACCGCCATCAGCGCGCCCAGAAAAATAACGGACCGTAGGATTGAGTGCATCATCGTAGCGCGTCCATCGGTGAGGGTGAGATAGAGCCGTGCGCCGCCATGAGGCGCGTCCGGCTATTGGAGCACCGGCATGGTCTCGGCGACGGCCTCGATCCGCCGCCGGAAGGCGCGCCCCTTCTCGTCGAACAGGTGGCAGTGCTGCGGCGCTAGCGCCAGCGTGAGGCGGTCGCTCATCTTGGCGTGGGTGTCGCCTTCCTGACGCACGATCACATGATTGGCCGCGCCCTGCACCTGGCTATAGATGAACGACGATTCGCCCAGATGTTCGACGTAGGCCACTTCTCCTCGAACGCTGTTGCCGCTACCGTCGCCCAAGGCCACGTGTTCGGGGCGGATGCCGAGCGTCACCGCTTGGCCGGGCTGGGCGGAGGAGGCGTCGACCGCCGCCCGCACCACCGTTCCGTCCGGCAGGGTGACGGCGGCCACGCCGTTTTCGACGCCGGAAAGCTGACCGGATAGGAAATTCATCTTGGGCGAGCCGATAAAACCGGCGACGAACAGGTTGACCGGATGGTGGTACAGCTCCAGCGGCGGGCCGATTTGCGCCACGCTGCCTTCTTCGATCACCGCTTTGCCGGCGTTGAGCAGCACGATCTTGTCGGCCAGCGTCATCGCTTCCACCTGATCGTGGGTGACGTAGATCATGCTGGCGCCGAGATTGTGGTGCAGCTTGGAAATCTCGATCCGGGTTTGCACCCGCAACGCCGCGTCCAGATTGGACAGCGGCTCGTCGAACAGGAAAACGCCGGGCTTGCGCACGATGGCCCGGCCGATGGCGACCCGCTGGCGCTGACCGCCGGACAGCTCTTTGGGCAACCGCTCCAGCAGATGCTCCATCTGGAGGATTTTCGCGGCCCAATGCACCCGGTCCTTGATTTCGCCGCTGTCTTCCTTGGCGAGCTTCAGGCCGAACGCCATGTTGTCGAAGATCGTCATGTGCGGGTACAGCGCGTAGGACTGAAACACCATCGCCACGCCGCGCTGCGATGGCGGGATGTTGTTGACCTGCTTGCCGCCGATGGTCATCTCGCCGGACGTGATGTCCTCCAACCCGGCGACCAGGCGCAGCAAGGTGGATTTACCGCAGCCGGAAGGCCCGACGAAGACCGCGAACTCGCCATCCTCGATATCGAGATTGACGCGCTCGATGACCCGGACGTCTTTGAACGCCTTGCAGACGCTGCGCATGCGAATATCGGCCATCGTGAATCACTCCTCAATAGAATGGTTTAGCTGTTCCGTATGGGCCGCCGTCCGTCCGAACAGCGCGCCGCGAGCGGGAAGCGCCCTCCGCTCCCGCGCCGGCGCGGCCGGCAAACCGGGTCCGCCCATCGGGGCGATGGAATGGGAAAACGACGCCGGCGAGAGACGCTCGCCATTGCCGAGATTGAAAGCCGCCAGAATCCACCCGCCGGCGCCCTGGGAAGACATGGATCAGCCTTTCACCGCGCCAGCGGTGAGGCCGGAAACGATGCGGCGCTGGAAGATCAACACCAAAACCACCACCGGCAAGGTCACGATCACGGATGCCGCCATGATGTTGCCCCAGGGCAGTTCGTACTGGCTCGCGCCGCTGATCAGGGCGATGGCGACCGGCACCGTGCGCTGGGTGTTGGTGAGGGTGAAGGTGAGCGCGAACAGGAACTCGTTCCAGGCGGCGATGAAGGCCAGCAGGCCGGTGGTGACCAACGCCGGCCACATCAGCGGCATGAACACCTTTACGATGATTTCCCAGGAACTCGCGCCGTCCATGATCGCCGCTTCCTCCAACTCCTTGGGCAGATCGCGCATGAAGGTGGTCAGCACCCACACCGTGAACGGCAGGGTGAAAATCATGTAGGAGATCACCAAGCCGAGCAGATTGTTGTACAGGCCCAGGCCCCGGATCAGCTCGAACATGCCGGACAGCACCGCGACCTGCGGGAACATGGAGACGGCCAGCACCGTCATCAACAACAAGCCCCGGCCCCGAAACTGCACCCTTCCCAGCGCAAAGGCCGCCGTCACGCCGAAAAATAGCGACAGCGCCACCACGGCGAAGGACACCAGCACCGAGTTGAACAGGTTGTGGGCGAACGGTTGCTCGCGAAACACCGAGACATAGTTATCCCAATTCCAGGCGGTGGGAAAATACTCGACGCTGAACAACTGCGATCCCGCCTTCAGCGAGGTGACGATCGCGTAGTAGAACGGAAACACCGAATAAAGGATGATCGCCGCCACCAGCAGATAAAAACCGGCCCAGCCGAGGAGTCGTTTCATGGCTTACCTCCCATCGAAGCGCACGCGGCCGAAGGTGATGTACAGCACCACGCACAACCCCACGGTCAGAAACAGCAGGGTCGACGCCGCCGAGCCGTAGCCGACCGACTGGAAATCCACCAGTTGCTGGCGGGCGTAGACCGACATCGACATGGTGTCCTTGCTGTTGGAAGTCAGCACGTAGATCAGGTCGAAGATGCGCAGGGCGTCCAGCAGGCGGAAGATCACCGCCACCATCAGCGCCGGCTTGATCAGCGGCAAGGTGACCTTGAAAAACACCCGCACCGGGTGAATCCCATCGACCCGCGCCGCCTCGTAGCAGTCCGTCGGCAACATCTGGAGCGCGGCCAGAATCAGCAGCGCCATGAACGGCGTGGTTTTCCAGACATCGACCATGATCACCGCCGTCAGCGCCAGATCGGGACTGGCGGTCCAGGCCAGCGGCGAGGAAATCAGACCGAGGCTCATCAGCATGTGGTTGAGGATGCCGAACTGGTCGTGCATCATCCAGCCCCACATCTTGGCCGAGACGATGGTCGGAATCGCCCAGGGGATCAGCACCGCCGCCCGCACCAGGCTCCGTCCCGGAAAGGAAGCGTTGAGGACCAGGGCGACCACCAACCCCAGAACAGTTTCCAGGGTGACGGAAATCACCGAGAACTTCAGCGTGTTCCAGACGGCGTTCCACCATTCGCTATCGGCCAGCACGCCGTACCATTCGCCATCGTTGTAGGCGAGGTAGTTCTCGAAGCCGATGAATTTGGCGCCGCTCAAATCCGACAGGTTGGCGTCGGTGAAACTGAACCAGATGGTGCGCAACAGCGGCCAGCCGGCCACCATCGCCAACAGGATCAGCATGGGTGTCAAGAACAGCCACGCGGCGCGCACGCGGCTGCGGGTGAGCTGGGATTTTTGCGCCGGAGCGGCGGGGTCGGGCGCGCGTTCGGCGAGCTCGGCTGTTGCGGTAGCCATATGAACCCCCTTGTGGACGGGTTGGGACGTCGGCGGGCGGCGGAGCGCGGCTTGCCCGCTCCGCCGGGCTAGATTCGCGGTCGCGGGCTTACCATTTACCGCCGCGGCTCATGCGTTTGAGCGAGCCCTCCAGTTGCCCCAGGCTGGCGTCGGCCTTGGCCCGGCCGGACAGCACGGCGTGCACGGCGTTCCAAAACTGATTGCTGGCCTGGTTGTAGTTGGAGCCGGTCACCGTCGAGGGCCGAGGCACGGCGCTGGTGAAGGTGTCGTAGAGCTCGCCGAAGAACGGCACGGCCTTGAGCACCTCCTGATCCTTATAGAGGCTTTCGATGGTCGGGTTGTAAGCGCCGTTGATGGCGCGGCGCTTCTGCTCCTCCGGGCTGGTCAGATACATCACCAGATCGGCGGCCAGTTCCTTGTTTTTGGAATACTTGGATACCGCGAGCTGCCAGCCGCCGAGCGCGGCGGCGCTGCGGCCGTCCGCGCCGCCCTTGGGCAGCGCGCTCACGCCCACCTTACCTTTGATGGCGCTTTCCGGGCCTTGGGCCAGCGACCAGGCGTAGGGCCAGTTGCGCATGAACACGGCGTTGCCGGACTGGAACACGCCGCGCGCTTCTTCTTCCGTGTAGTTCAGCACGCCTTCGGGAGTGATGGTCTTGATCCAGCCGGCGGCGGTTTCGACGGCGGCGACGGCTTGCGGGTTGTTGATGGTGATCTTGCCCTTGTCGTCGACGATGGTGCCGCCGTTGTAACTGGCGACCCATTCCAGGGCGTTGCAGGTCAGCCCTTCATAGGCCCGGCCCTGCCAGACATAACCCCACATCTGATTGTTGCCGGCGGCGCGCTCGGCATCTTGAATTTTCTTGGCGGTTTCGGTCAGGTCCTGCCAGGTTTGCGGCGGCTTGGCGCCGTGCTTTTCCAGCAGATCCTTGCGGTAATAAAGCACGCCGGCGTCGATAAACCAGGGCATGGCGACCAATTTGCCATCGACGGTGTTGTTTTGAATGCTGGCGGCGAAATGATTTTTGACGACGTCCTTGGCATAGGGCGTCAGATCGAGGAAGTGATTGGCCAGCGTGCCCGGCCAAATCACGTCGATTTGAAAGACGTCCACATCGCCCGCGCCCGCCGCCAGAAGCTGCTGGTACAGCGCCAGCCGTTCGGTGGCTGAATTGGGGGTCGAGATCAGTTTGACCTCGTTGCCCGTTTTCTTGGCCCAGGCTTCGGTGCCGGTCTTGCAAAATTCCAACTCCTGTCCGACCGCGCCGCAGGAAATCGCCAGCGTGGCGGCGTGAATCGGACCCGCGCCGCACAGGGCGGCGCCGAGCATTGCGGAGGCGAACAGCTTCACGGAATTATGGGTTTTCATGATTGCCCTCATCGTCGTTAAGCAAAGTGCTTTTTACATGACCTCGTACCAACTTTCGCGCGGGTTGTTGTAGAGCGGTTTCTCGATGGATGCGATGCGGTTTTCTATCGCGTTCTCCTCATTGAGTATGGTTGTTTGGATACGATTTTTATCGCGTTTGCTCAAAAGGACGGTGGCTTTTAAAACTCGGCAACCGCGATAAACGCGCGCTTGGGCGACCGGTGGATCGGAAAAAGCCACACTGCGTCGATACCCAAGTCCTTCAAATAATCGAGCTTGGAAAAGATGCCCCGCAGGTCGCCGATCCCATCGCCGTCGCCGTTGCAAAAGCCGTAGGGATAAATCTGTATAGACAACATTTTCCTTCCACCCGGTTCGGTTCATGGCGTCCTTCTCCGAATGAGAGGCCGGCGGCGCGACTTGAAAGCCGCGCCGCTTTCCCAGCCGCTTACCGGCTTACCACTTGCCGCCCCGGCTCATGCGCTTGAGCGAAGCTTCCAGATCGGCCAGGCTTTGCTCGGCGGTCTTGCCGCCGGACAGCACCGCGTAGACGGCGTTAAAAAACTCGCTGCTCACCTGGTTGTACTTAGAACCGGTCACGGTGGCGGGACGCGCCACGGCGCTGGCCAGAATATCTTTCATTTCCGCGAAGAACGGATTGGCTTTCACCACGTCCGGATCGTCGTAGAGTTTGACCAGGGTCGGCAGCTGCGACAGTTCGACCGCCCGCTGTTTCTGCACCTCGGGGCCGGTCAGATACAGCACCAGCGCGATGGCGGCGTCCTGGTTGGCGGAATATTTGGAGACCGACATCTGCCAGCCGCCCAGCGTGGCGGCGTGGCGGCCGTCCTCACCGCCTTTGGGCAGCGGCGCGGTGCCGACCTTGGCCTTCACCGGACTGTCAGCGCTCTGGGACAAGCCCCAGGCGTAGGGCCAGTTGCGCATAAACAGCGCGTTGCCGGCCTGAAACACGCCCCGGCTTTCTTCCTCGGTGTAGTTGAGCACGCCCGGCGGGGTGATGGTGCTGACCCACGGCTTGGCTTGGGCGATGGCCTTGACCGCTTGAGGGTTGTTGATGGTGATTTTGCCGTCCGCTTCGACGACAGCGCCGCCGTTGTGGCTGGCGACCCACTCCAGCGCGTTGCAGGTCAGCCCCTCATAGGCCCGGCCTTGCCAGATGTAACCCCAGAATTTGTCATTGCCGGCCTTGCGCTCGGCGTCCTGGATCTTTTGGGCGGTCGCGGTCAGTTGCGCCCAGGTTTGCGGCGGTTTCTCGCCGTATTTTTCCAAGAGATCCTTGCGGTAATACAGCAGGCTGGCGTCGGTGAACCAAGGCAAGGCGATCAGCTTGCCATCCACCGTGTTGTTGGTGATGATGGACGGGAAATGGTTGTTTTCAGCGCCTTTCGAATGCGCTTTCAAATCCACCAGATGCGGGGCCAAAATCCCCGCCCAGACCACGTCGATCTGATACACATCGATGTCGGGACTTTTAGCGGCCAGCATCTGCTGGTAAAGCGCGAGTTGTTCGGTGGGGGAATTGGGCGTGGAAATCGTTTCCACCACATGGCCGTTCGCCTTGCCCCATGCCTGGACCGTTTTGGCGCAGTGTTCCAGATGCGGGCCGGAACCGCAGGCGATGCGCAGGGTCGCGGCCTGGGCCGCGCCCGCTCCCAGAACGAGCGAACCGACGATGACGGCGGCGAACGAAACGTTTCTGCAAGTGTTCATTGCCTTCCTCCTATCTGACGGTCTAAAAATGGTTGTAATGCGGTAGTTCTGGCGGAGCGGGGGTGCCTGCCCGCGCGGGTGCTGCTAATGCCCGCCGCCCCGCGTCATCGGCATGTTGCTGATGCCTTTGCGGGTCTTGATCAACAAAGTCGCCATCGCCGCGGCGAACAGCAAACACCCGGCAAAGGTCATCGCACCCCCTGGGTTGCCGCTCAAAAAGTGCTTGTAGATCGAACCGAACGTTAGGGTCTCGACCAGCATCGGAATCACGATCATCATGTTGCTGATGCCCATATAAACCCCGGTTTACTTCGTCACCCAACCTTTGTAGTCGTTGACGTTCTCGCGGGTGAACTGCCAGAAGAGCGACACGTTCATTAAGGTTAGACCGTTATTCAGGGTAGAGATGATCAGCGCGCCGAACAGGGCGCCGGTCCAGGCCCGCAGTTGCATGTTGTCGGGCGCCTTGACCCCCGGAAAGGTCTTGCTGATGCCGCGCATTTCCAACACGGCCGCGCAATCCGGGGCGGAAAAACCTTTGATCCCTAGCTTGGAGCCGTTGTTGACCACATCCCAATAGCCGCCCCGGTTGCTGCCGATCAAATCGCCCGAGTCGTCGATGTCTTCCACGGATACTTTGGCCTTGCCATTGGTATCGGCTGGAGCCGCCAGCCGGAGAGCGGTGAAAACAGCCGCCGACAGCGGGCAGGCGATTTTTTCCATGATTATGATCGTCTTGGTTTTGATCTAAGAAATTGAAAATATTATTTTTTAATTGATCTCATGCCGTTGTGGTTCTAAGACGGTCGCGCGTCTTCTTTAACGCGAAAAACGGATTAGAAATCGATTTCACATAATTTAAGCCTATTTTGATTATAAAATTGATAATTATTTGTAATCGATTACTTTTAACTTGTCAAGTGATCCGTGACGAAAATTCGCGGTTGATCGACTAGCATGAGCGATCTAAATGAATAAGATTTTATTTTTAAATAATTTTATGCTGGAAGTTAAAAATGATTTTGAGAGGTTGAGCGGGATTTACAGAGGCTTTGTTTTGCGAAATGCTGGCGAATATGCAAAAATGTCAGTAATCGTTTACTTGATCGTTGAGCTTAAATAAGGAGAGTACGGATGGCGCAGATCAAGGATGTGGCGAAACAAGCGGGCGTATCGGTAGCGTCGGTGTCGCGGGTGCTAGCCGGCCGCTCGGGGGTGAGCGAAACCGTCCGCCAGCGAGTCATGGCGGCGGTGAACGATCTGGATTATCGACCGGATCTGGCGGCGCGGCGCTTGCGCTCGCGGCAAACCGACACCATCGGCTTGATCGTGTCGGATATTCGCAATCCCTTTTTCACCGAGGTCAGCCGCGCGGTCGAGGATGTCGCCTACCAGCATCACTTGCGGGTGATTCTGTGCAACGCCGACGAAGATGTCGAGAAGGAAAAGCTTTATCTGGACCTCATGCGCGATGAGAATGTCAGCGGAGTGATTTTGTCGCCCACGCTGGCGACGCTGGCGGATTTCCGCGCCAGCGACTACCCGTTTCCGATTGTCCTGGTCGACCGCTGCGAGCGGAATACCGCCGCCGATGCGGTGGTGTTGGACAACGTCAATGCGGCTTACCGGCTGACGGCGCACTTGATCGAAAACGGCCATCGGCGGAACGTCTTTTTCTACGGCACCACCAGCGCCACCGGTTTCCAGCGGCGCGAAGGTTATGCGGCGGCGATGGCGGCCCACGGATTGGAAGCGCAAGCCGAAGTGTTGCTGGCGACGGTGGACTGCGCGCGGGACGCCGCGCGCGAGCGGTTGCGCCGCCGGCCGTTGCCCGATGCGCTGGTGGCCAGCAGCGGTCTGATTTTGCTCGGATTGACCGAAGCGCTGCGAGAAGCCCGACTGCGCTTTCCAGACGCGCTCGCCCTCGCCGGTTTCGACGATCTGCCGTGGACGCGCTTGGTGGAGCCGGGCATCACCGTCGTCGCCCAGCCGACGTACGACATCGGCCGGGCGGCTATCGATTTGTTGCTCCAGCGGATCGCCCAACCGTATCAGGCCGTTCGTCAGGTGGTGTTGCGCGGCGAGCTGATCGTGCGCGGCTCCAGTCTCAAGCCGGCTCAAACCGCCGCGCTGGAAACAGGGTGACCCGGAGCGGCGCGGCGCATGTTGGATCCGTTCATGAACCTGCTCGGCCTGCAAGGCGAGATTACAGCCCCCGGCCAAGCGCGGGTGTGGGGGACGATCCGCCCGGAATTTCTCAACAGCTGGGGTTCGGCGCACGGCGGTTTTTTGTATTCCGTGGCCGACGCCGCGTTCGCCTTGGCGTCCAATTCGCACGGAACGCTGGCGGTGGCGCTTTCGGCGCATATCGAATACGTGCAAGCCAGCGAAGTCGGCGCGACGGTGGAGGCGCGGGCGATTGAGGCGCACCTGGGCCGGCGCACGGCGGTGTATCGAATCGAGATCCACAGCGGTGAAAAATTGCTAGCGCTATTTACCGGAACGGTTTATCGGCGGCGGGGCCAGCCGGCGTCGCTTGGCGCGAGCGATTGAAAAACCATTTAATTTAAAGCCGCCAACACCCGCTCCGCCGCCAGCACTCCGCGATAGTTCGCTTCCTCGAAAATCGAATAGCCGCTCAAATCGGAATGCGCGAACAGTATCCGTCCCGAAGCCTGCTCCAGCGCCCGCCGGGCGTCGCTCCAGACGAAGCCGGGCCGGGGGCGGACCATCGCATGACCCCAGCGCATCACATCCAGCCGCGTGACGAGCGCCCGGATGTCGGGATGGGGCCGGCTCAGCTCGCTTAGAATCCGCTCCGCCCAAACCTTCCACGGCGTTTCCAGCAAGCGTTGCCGCTCTCGATCCGGCGGGCCGTCGCACAACGCCTGATACCAAGTGAACACGGTCTGTTGGGGGTGCGCCGTCAACTGCTGGTGAGTGGCGACCACGTAACCCAGCGCGTCGCTGTCATACAACACATTATCCCACGACAGCGGCGCGCCCCGGCGTTCCTCGGGGAAGCCGCGCAGGCTGAGGTTGGCGACCAGCCAGGGGGCATACTGAAATTCGCCGATGGCCGCCGCGCGCGCCGGCGACAGATCCCGAATGACTCGGGGCGCTTGAAACACCGGCGCGGCCCAGATCGCCGTGTGCGCCAGACGCCGCGTCGAGCGATTTTCCCGTGGATGCCAGGCGTCCACCGCCACCGCTCGATCCCCTGCTGAAACCCGCCAAACCAAGGCATCGGTGACGAGGTGTGGGGCCAGCCGTTCCCGCAACCGTTCGACCAGCCAACCGTTGCCTTCCGGCCAGGTCAGCACATCATCGTCGCCAGCGTCTCGGGCGTGCGCGTCGCGGCTGGCGAAATAGTGAATTCCCATCCACGCCGAGGTTTGATCGTAACGGCAACCGTAATCGTCGCGGCAGGCGTAATTGACATACCAATGCAACGGCTCCGAATCCAGACCCTGTTGCAACAGGAAATCCCGCATCGACAGCCGATCCAGAGCCAGCAAGTCCGGGTCGCTTGCGCTGAAGTCGAGCGGGATGGCGAACGCCTTGCGGCCGTCCGCGCCGCGCCGGCGTTGAAAGTCCGCCATCAGCGCTTGAAAGCGGTGGTACTGATCGAGATCGCGCGGCCGCGCGCCGGCTTGCGGCCACAAGCCTTCATGCCAGATCCCCCGCGCGTATAGGCGTTCTTGCGGCGCGAAGTTGACGTATCGCTCATCGTAGCTCGGCCGCGCCGCGAACGGATCGCCGACCAGCACTCCGAAATCGGCCAGCAGCTCGCGCACCGCGCGGGATTCCTGGGTGGGAAAGGGCAGGTAATGCGCTCCCCAGGGATAGGCAGTGATGGCGTTGCGGCCATGGCGGGCGTTACCGCCGACTTCCGGTTCCAGTTCCAAAATGACGAAATCGGCGAAGCCGCTTTTCAGTAATTTCCAACCGGCGGACAGTCCGGCGATGCCGCCGCCGACAATGACCACCGGGATTTTCAGCGTTTCGGTCGGTTGCGGAAAATCGGCGACGCGCAGCCGGTGGCCGAGCGCCGCTCCCGCGCCCGCGATTTCGCCTTCAGGTAGGGGCGGGCTCTGTGCTTGATTGGCGCGCCGCCAAGCGTAAGCGCCGCCCGCCGCAAGAGCGGCGGTCAGCGATCCCAGAAAGCCGCGACGGTTCATCGGAGCCCCGCATTGTTGATTTGGGTCATGGAAACGGGTGGTTCAGGCTTGCGAAGATTAACCCCTATCCACCCTGGGTGATGCAAAAACTGCTTTGTCCGAAACCTGACGCTCTTGCGGGGAAAGAACAAAATGCTCGCTTTACTCCAGCGCTGCTTGCCCGATACCCCGTTGCCTTCGGTTCGAGAGACGCTGCGCGTGTCGCTGGCGGTGGGAATCGCGGTGTTGTTGACCGGGTTGCTGTCCGCTTTGCTCGCGCCAGCCGCTTTAACCCCGGTTCTGGTCGCCTCCATGGGAGCGTCCGCCATCATTTTGCTGGCGCTGCCGACCAGTCCGCTGGCCCAGCCCTGGCCGTTGGTCGGCGGCCAGATGATCAGCTTTGCCATCGGCATTACCTTGGCCCGTTGGATTCATTGGCCGCTGGTGGCCGGCGCTCTCGCCCTTCTATTGACCGCCGCCGCGATGTTGCGCCTGCATTGCCTGCATCCGCCGGGCGGGGCGGCCACGCTGATTCCGATTCTGGCCCACCCGGATGGTCCGCCGTTCAGCTACAGCTATCTGCTCGCGCCGGTCGCGGTCAATCTCCTGGTGTTGCTGCTGCTGGCCTGGGGGCTCAATCGCTGGCTCGGTCGGACCTATCCCCACCGGCCGCAGCCGGCGCGCCTCAACCCGCACGGCACCGGCGATCCGGCGCCGACCGAGCGCGCCGGCTTGCGAGAGCGTGATGTGATGGCGGTGCTGGCGGAAGAATCGGTATTGCCGGATATCGGCGCGGCCGAACTCCGGCGCTTGCTGGCGCGGGCGGAATATACCGCCCTTCACCGCGTATTCGGCGAACTGGATTGCGCCGCCGTGATGTCTCGCGAGGTGGTGACGGTCTGTTCCAAGCAAGGGGCGCAGGAGGCGTGGCGGTTGTTGCGCCAGCACAAGCTCAGAGCGTTGCCGGTGCTCGATCCGCTCGGCCAGCTGGTCGGCATGATCGCCCTGGTGGATTTTCTCAAGCGTATTCCGTTTGCGGGCTTGGCGCGGGACACTGGCGTTTTGGCGGCCTGGTTGGCGGGGCGTGATGGGCCGGAACCGCTGGTCGAGGAGGTGATGACCCACTCGATTCAAACCGTTCGCGACAATCAATCCCTGCTGGATTTAGTGCCGCTGCTTTCCGACGCGGGTTTGCATCATCTGCCGGTGGTCGACATTGAGGGGAAATTGGTGGGCATGATGACGCAATCCGATCTCATCGCCGGGTTACAGTGGGAAATGGTGCGGCGGGCGGTGTGACGGCGGCTCCGGCGATGGCCGTTGGCTAAGGGTTGACGGCGCAAGCCGCCGACGGCGCTCGGCGGAAAGCATCGACATCGCGAGGCGGGTCTTCTAAGCTCACCAGGGAGAGGGTTAATCTCCCCATGTTATTCAGAACTCGCACTTTTTATTAGTTTCTGCTCGAAGGAGACGACCATGGGATTCATTCCACATTACGACGATCTGCCCATGGACTGGGTGGGTGATTGGGCGGGCCGCCGCGCGGCTCTGACCCCCCGGAGGACGGCGCTTTACGATTCCTCCACTCAAAAATCTTATAGCTTTGAGGACATGAACGACCGAGCCTGTCGGGTGGCGACTTATCTGGCCGACACGCTCGCGCTGAAGAAAGGCGATATCGTCACGCTGATCTGCCGCAACCGGATCGAAGCCATCGACCTTTATCTGGCCTGCGGCAAATTGGGCCTTATTCTGGCTCCGTTGAGCCAGCGGCTGAAAAAGCCGGAGTTGGACGATTTGCTGGGGCGGCTCAAGCCGCGCGTCCTGGTGCATGAAAACGCCTTTGCCGAACTGGTTTCAACCTTGGCGGTTCCGGCGTCGGTTCAAACCGTCATCACGATCGATGATGGTCCAAACCAGTTTGAAAACGTCATCCTGAAGACCGAGCCCAGAGCGGTGAACGTGCCGCTGGCGCTGAATGACATCTGTCTGTACGTCCACACCGGCGGCACCACCGCCGTGCCGAAGATCTGCATCGTGTCGCACCGGCAGATGGTTTGGAATTCGTTCGATATCCTCGCCACCGGCATTGTCGGGACTTTCAGAAACGTTTTGATCACTTTCCCGTTCTTTCACATCGGCGGTTGGAACACCTTTACCCCGCTGTTCCATGCCGGCCTTACCAGCGTTCTGCTGCGCGAGTTCAATCCCGGCCTGATTCTGGAATTGATCCACGAAGGGCGGGTCGAGAACTTCGGCGCGGTCGAAGCCATGCTGCAATTTCTGATCGCCCACCCGAAATTCGCGGAAACCGATTTTTCCAAGGTGAAAGCGATTACCACCGCCGCCGCCCCCTGCTCGAAGTCGGTGATGCAAGTGTTTTTGGATAAAGGCATTCCGATCAGCCAGACCTACGGGATGACCGAGGCCGGACCCTCGAATTTTGCCTATATCGCCCGTTCCGAGTCGCTGGAAGAACTGCTGACCCATTCGGCCAGCATCGGCGCCTCGATGTTCCATTGCGACGCCAAAATCGTCGATCAGGAATCCGGCCTTGAGGTCGGACCCGGCCAGGTCGGGGTGCTGTGCATGCGCAGCCCGCACAACTTCGACGGGTATCTGCACGATCCGGCGCGCACCGAGAAGGTCATCAACCTAGAGGGTTGGGTCTATACCGGCGACTTGGCGGTGCGGGATCAAGACGGCTTGGTCTGCATCAAGGGCCGGGCCGACAATATGTTTATCTCCGGCGGCGAGAACGTTTCGCCGGAGGAAATCGAACAAGCCCTGATGAAGCATCCCGACGTCGCCGGGGCCATTTGCGCCGGCGTGCCCGATCCGAAATGGGGGCAAGCGCCGGTCGCGCTAGTGGTCTTTCACGCGGGTAAAAAAGTTGAGGAAGCCGAACTTCAGAGTTTTTGCCGGGAGCATTTGGCCGGTTACAAGGTGCCGAAACAGATTCGGCTGGTCGCCGAATTGCCCCTCACGGGCGCTGGCAAGCTGAACCGCCATGCCGTGGTGGCGATGTTTTCTTGAACGATGGCCTTGAGGGGAAACGCGATGGCGGCATCGTTGATGGACGGCCAGCAGTTCCGCGACTCGTTGCGGCGGTACCAACCGACGGTCTACGTGGACGGGCAGCGCATTGCATCGGTGGCCGACGCGCCTTCGCTCCAACCGGGGATCAACGCGCTGGCCGTGACGTACGATTTTGCCCGCGATCCGGCCAAAGCTCCGCTGATGACCGCCGCGCAATCCGCCAGCGGCAAGACGGTGAACCGGATGCTGCACATCAACGAATCGGCCGGAGACTTGCTGAACAAGCTGGAAGCGGTGCGGCTGCTGTGCCAGGAAACGGGGTGCGCGCTACGCTATCTGAGCCACGACGCTTTGAACGGCATCGGTCAGGCGGTCGCGCGGCTGGATGACGCCGAGGGGACCACCGAGCGCCGGGCGCGCTTTGCCGCGTATTTGCAGCACGTCCAGGATGAAGACCTGAGCTTGGGAATCGCCATGACCGACGCCAAGGGCGACCGGAGCCGGCGGCCGCACCAGCAGCCCAATCAGGACGCCTACCTCCACATCGTCGAGCGCACCGGCGAGGGCATCGTGATTTCGGGCGCGAAGGCCATCGTGACCGGCGCGCCTTACGTGCATGAGTTTCTGGTGATGCCTTCGCGCAATATGACCGAAGCCGACGCCGCGTTCGCCGTCTGCTGCGCGGTGCCGGTGGATGCGCCGGGCATCACCATTATCGCCCGGCCGGCGGGTCGGCCCGGCGAGAAACCCGAGCACGGCGCGCCGCTGTTCTCGCGCCGTTACGGACAGTCCACGGGCGTCGTGCTGTTCGACCGGGTGCGGGTGCCTTGGGAGCGGGTGTTTTTCGCGGGTGAATGGGAGCATTCCGGGGCGGTGACTTACCACTATGCGACCCACCACCGCCATAGCTGCATCGGCGCGCGCGCCGGCTTCGGCGATCTGCTGATCGGCGCGGGCGCGCTGATGTGCGAAGCCAACGGCCTCGATCCCGAGCGCAAGGCCAGCCTGCGCGAGCCGATGGTCGAACTGATTAAAATCACCGAAGGCTTTTACGCCTGCGGCGTGGCCGCCAGCGTCTATGCCACCCAAGACCCGCACTTTAAGAACTTCATGCCGGAACCGGTGTTCGCCAACATCGGCAAGCTGCTGCTATCGACGCAGATCTACGACATGCACCGCCTGGCGCATGAAGTGTCGGGCGGGCTGATCGTCGCTTTGCCGGGGCCGGATGAAGATCACAACCCGGCGACCGCAGCGACGCTGGCCGAGGTGCTGCGCGCCAATCCCGCGGTGCCTTACGACAAGCGGATCGAGGTGGCGCGTTTCATGGAGGATTTAACCGCCTCCTATCAGGGCGGCTGGTATTCGTTGATCAGCCTGCACGGCGGCGGTTCGCCGGCCGCGCTCAAGCAGGAAATCTGGCGTCACTACCCGGTCGGCGACAAAGTGGCGCTGGTGGAACGGTTGCTGGATCGCGGGGTGCTGGCCGAGGTCGAGCGGCCGATTGCCCGCAACCGCCAGCCGGGCCGCTGCTGCGACGCCGGTTGCAGCCAGCCGGGGCAGGCGATTATGGCGTCGCTGCCGATTTCACGACGGACCTGACTGTAGCAACGCGGCCGGCGCGCTGGCCACCCCGATTAGCCAGAACGGGCGCGGTCGGCCAAGACCACGCCCGCCACGCCGCCGGCGATCAGCAGAAAGCCCAGCAAATTGGTTGCGGTCATCGGCTCGCCCAGCGCCAGCGTCGATGCCGATAAACCGAAGGCGGGCACCCCCAAACTGGCGAGCGAGGTGGTGATGGCGGGCAAGGCGCGGTTGATGGTGAGCATCGCCCAAAAACAGAAGGCGCTGGCCAGCGGCCCGTTGTAAAGCAGCACCCAGCCCAGTTCGCTCGACCAACGCCAGGGTCGTTCCGCCTCAAACAGCAGCGCCAGCGGCACCAGCAACGCCGCCGCCACGGTGAATTGCCACGGACCCAGCGACAGCGGCGAACCCTGCCAGCGATGGCGGCGGACCTGGACAATCAGCAGCGCCCACGCCAGCGCGGCGGCCAGCAGCAGGCCGTTGCCGAGCAACACGCGCGGATCGCGCCAATCGAAACCGAAGGGATTGAACAGCACCGCCACGCCGCCCAGCCCGCAGAGCAAACCGTAGAGCTTGAGTCGGCTCAAACGCTCGCCCAATACATAAATCGCCAGCGGCGTCACCCACAGCGGCGTGGTGTAAGCCAGAATCGCCGACCGGCCCGCCGGCACGAATTGCAAGCCCACGGTGGTCAGCGCCATGAAGGCGGCCATTTGTAGCGCGCCCACCGCCAATACAATCGGCCAGTCCTGTCGGCTGGGCCAGCGCAGCTCGCCCAGCGCGGCGGCCACCGCAAATAGGATGATCGCGCCCATCACCATCCGAGCGGCGGCGAAGCTCAGCGGCGGAATGAACTGCAAGCCGACTTTCATCACCGGCCAATTCGCGCCCCACAGCATGATCACAAAGCCGAGTAGGACGAACGCCGCGCGGGGCGAAACGGCGGGAGCGGCGGCGGGCTGATCGTCGGGATTTGGGGGCGGCATGAACGGATCGCTTCAATCCACTGTTTTAAGGCGGCTCGATTAAGGATAGGGGAAAAACCCGCGTCGCCTCAGGTGAAAAACTATAGGGTGCGGTCCGTCTTGATCCGGCGACAGCCAAAGCGCCGTGAGCGACGGCGCTCACTTTTAGGCCGAACCGTCCAGGGCCGAGTTCTTGACGCTTGAAAGCGGCCTGGCCGGTCAATCCAATGTTTTTCTAAACGTTTTGAGGCCGAGCGCCAGCACCGCGACCATGAACAACAAGATCGGCCAAATGTGACCCCACAGCAGTTCCAGACCGTTGCCCTTGAGTAGAATGCCGCGCACCAGAATCAGGAAATGGGTCAGCGGCAACACGCTACCCAACGCCTGCGCCCATTCCGGCATCCCGCGAAACGGAAACATAAAGCCGGACAACAGGATCGAGGGCAGAAAAAAGAAAAAGGTCATTTGCATCGCCTGGAGCTGGTTGCGGGCGATGGAGCTAAACGTAATCCCCAGAATCAGATTGGCGCAGATGAACAGCAAGACGACCGCGTACAGCAGGGCGAGACTGCCTTGCATCGGGACTTCGAAAATCCAGCGGGCCGCCAGCAGAATCAGCGTCACCTGAATCAGCCCGATCAGGATGTAAGGCACGATCTTGCCGGTCATCACCTCAAACGGCGTCGCCGGTGTGGCCAGCAGATTTTCAAAGGTGCCGCGCTCGCGCTCGCGGGTCATCGCCAGACCGGTCATCAAAATCATGGTCATGGTGAGAATCACCCCCGACAGCCCCGGCACCACGTTGTAGGCGGTGATGCCTTCGGGATTGTAGCGGCGGTGGACGCGCAGCTCGAAAGGCGGCGCGGCGGGGAGTTTGAAGCCAGGCAGATCGGGCGCGAACACCTCGACCCCCAAGCGGTTCAGCACCGAAATCGCCCCGCCGGTCGCCATCGGGTCGGTGGCGTCGGCTTCGACCAGCAGCGGCGGCGATTGACCGCGCACCAGCGCCCGATGAAAGCCCGCCGGAAACGTCACGATAAATTGCGCCTCGCCTCGATCCAGCAGCCGGTCGGCCTCGCGCTCGCCCACGCTGCCGATCAGCCGAAAATAGCGGCTGTTTTGCAGCGCGGCGACGTAAGAACGGGCGAACGGCCCCGGATCGGCCATTACCACGGCGGTCGGCAGATGCTTCGGGTCGGAGTTGATGGCAAAGCCGAACAGCAGCAGTTGAATCATCGGAATCCCGACGATCATGCCGAAGGTCAGCCGGTCGCGCTTGAGCTGGATAAACTCCTTGATCAGAATACCGAGCCAGCGATAGAAGGAAAAACCGCGCATCATGTCAGCCTCGGAATTGATCCTGACTGTCCTGCATCAGGTGGATGAAGGCGTCTTCCAGCGACGGTTCCACCGCTTTTAAGGTCAATGGCTGGCGCGCGACAAAGGCGGTCAGACTAGCCTGCAATCGCGTTCCATCGACGCCGCTGACGTGCAGCACGTTACCGAAGCTGGCCACCTGATCGACGCCGGGCAATTGGCGCAGCGGCTCCGCCAGCCCCTGGATGCCCGCGCCGCTGATCTCCCAGGTGTGCAGATGCTGACCGGCCACGACCTCGGCGGCGGTGCCAGACGCCAGCAGGTTGCCGTAAGCGATATAAGCCAGCCGATGGCAGCGCTCGGCCTCGTCCATGTAGTGGGTTGAGACCAGCACGGTGATGCCTTGGGCGGACAGGCGGTGGATTTCTTCCCAGAAATCGCGGCGGGCCTTGGGATCGACCCCGGCGGTCGGCTCGTCCAGCAACAGCAGGCGAGGGTGGTGGAGCAGGCAGGACGCCAGCGCGAGGCGCTGCTTCCAGCCGCCGGATAAGGTGCCTGCCAACTGATCGCGCCGACCGGTCAGACCGAGCTCTTCGAGGGCTTGGGCCACGGCTGGCCGCCGGTTGTGCATCCCGAACATCCGGGCCACAAAATCCAGATTCTCGCGGATGGTGAGATCGTCCCACAGCGAGAATTTCTGGGTCATGTAGCCGACCTGGCGTTTGATGGCGGCGCTTTCCTTCAGCACGTCGAAGCCCAGACAAGTTCCCCGGCCGCTGTCGGGGGTCAGCAGGCCGCAGATCATCCGAATTGAGGTGGTTTTACCGCTGCCGTTGGGGCCGAGAAAGCCGAAAATCTCCCCCTGACGCACCTGAAGCGAGAGGTCTTTGACCACCTGTTTGTCGCCGAAATGCTTGTTCAGTCCGGCGACATCGATGACCAGCGTGTCGTCCATTTTTAGCGGAT
>ERZ761607.1699-NODE-1699-length-26082-cov-30.500288_pt1 | contig 26082 bp, 18 predicted proteins | sample MGYA00511164_ERZ761607 | MGnify/ENA primary metagenome ERZ761607 (study PRJEB28899, sample SAMN02445080) | bioreactor sludge metagenome | biome: EBPR sludge | place: Australia: Brisbane, Thorneside Wastewater Treatment Plant | collected 2011-06-22 ... | reverse complement strand
GGTTTTTTTTTCCTAATTTTACTTTTTAGCGGCCTTTTCGCTACTCTCATGTAACCAATCAAATATTCTTGACAAGTTTTTATGGCGTATCTTTTTACCTCGGAGTCGGTTTCGGAAGGTCATCCGGACAAAGTGGCCGATCAAATCTCGGATGCTATTTTGGATGCCCTTTTGGAGCAAGATCCCAAAAGTCGTGTAGCAGTAGAAACCCTGGTGACAACTGGCTTGGTTGTATTGTCGGGCGAAGTAACCACCAATGCTTATGTGGATGTTCAGGAAGTTGCCCGTCAGGTCATCCGCAAAATTGGATACACTGATCCTTTACTCCGTTTTGACGCCGAGTCTTGCGGTGTGATTTCTTCGATTCACGCCCAAAGCCCCGACATCGCGCAGGGGGTGGACGAAGGAGTAGGCTTACATGAAGAGCAAGGCGCTGGTGACCAAGGCATGATGTTTGGCTTTGCTTGTACCGAGACTCCAGAATACATGCCCATGTCTATCCAGTTTTCCCATCGCCTGGTGCAGGAACTGGCTCGCATCCGCAAGGAAACCAATTGGATGCCCTATTTGCGTCCGGATGCAAAAAGCCAAGTAACCATTGAATATACCAACGACCGTTCTAAACCGTTGCGGGTACACACGATCGTATTATCCACGCAACATGACGAAGAGGTGTCCCAAGAACAGATCGCGTCAGACGTCCGCAAATACGTGATTCCGGCAGTGATTCCGGCAGTGATGTTAGACGATCAACTCATTCTGCATGTAAATCCTACGGGACGATTTGTGATTGGGGGGCCGCATGGTGATACGGGGTTGACAGGCCGGAAGATTATTGTAGATACCTATGGCGGATGGGGGGCACACGGGGGAGGCGCATTCTCCGGAAAAGACCCCTCAAAAGTGGATCGTTCTGCAGCCTATGCCGCACGGCATGTTGCCAAAAATTTAGTTGCGGCGGGATTGGCAGAACAGGCTTTGGTACAAGTGGCTTATGCCATTGGTGTCGCAGACCCCGTTTCGGTGAATGTAAATGCTTATGGAACGGGAAAATATTCGGATGTGGTGTTGGGTGAATTGGTGACCGAAGTATTTGACTTGCGGCCAAGTGCAATCATCCAACGGTTGGATTTATTAAAGCCAGGATACCAACAAACCGCTGCATACGGTCATTTTGGCCGGGAAATGTTTTCATGGGAACAACTAAATTATGTGGATGCGCTGAAAGCTGCTGCTGCAAAACGCGCCGGAGTCCCCCAAAATTAATCGTAACATTCTTTACTTAAATACAACTATTACAATTATATGGATCACAAAGAAGGCGCCTACAAAGTCCGCGATCTGAGTTTAGCTCCTCAGGGACGGTTGCGCATTGAATGGGCCGAAAGTCGTATGCCCGTCCTCATGAGCTTGCGCGAAAAATACGCCAAACTCAAACCCTTTGCCGGATATAAGATTACCGGATGTTTGCACGTAACCAAAGAAACGGCGGTTCTAATCGAAACCCTTGCGGCTTGTGGAGCCGAGGTCGCCTGGAGTGGTTGCAACCCACTCTCAACCAATGACGAAGTGGCCGCAGCTTTAGCAGAAGCTGGAATTGAAATTTATGCATGGCACGGGATGGATACCGAAGAATTTTATTGGTGCATCGAGCGCTCCATAGACAAACCACCGCATACAACATTGGATGACGGCGCAGACCTGATCTTCACGGTTCATCACAAATATCCGCATCTTGCAGACCACATCATTGGCGGCTCTGAAGAAACCACGACGGGCGTACACCGTCTGCGTGCGATGGCGGAGGACGGCAAATTACTCTATCCCGTTTACGCCGTAAACGATGCCGAGACCAAGTGGGACTTCGATAACGTGTACGGAACCGGACAATCTACTTTAGATGGAATCCTCCGTGCTTCGAGTGTGATGCTGGCTGGCAAAAACTTTGTAGTTGCCGGATACGGCCATTGTGGACGCGGCGTAGCCATGCGCGCAAAAGGAATGGGTGCTAATGTGATTGTGACAGAGGTAAAGCCAACGGCGGCCCTAAAAGCTATTTTGGAAGGCCATCGCGTCATGACCATGGAAGAGGCTGCCAAAATTGGGGATATTTTTGTTACCGCAACTGGTATGCGAGATATTATCCGTGGCGAGCACTTCCTCTCGATGAAAGAAGGAGCCATTGTGTCTAATACTGGCCACTACGACGTGGAATTGAACTTAGTAGAATTACGTGAATTGGCTGTAGATGCCCGCACTATTCGCGATAATAATATTGAATACACGCTTGAAAATGGTCGAAAAATCTATGTACTTGCCGATGGCCGTCTCGTTAATCTGGCTGCTGCCGAAGGACATCCTTCCGAGGTGATGGACATGAGTTTTGCTAACCAATTTATGGCACACCTGAACCTTATTCAGGCCCATGAAAATGGTGGCGATCTTAGCCCGCGTGTTATTGACTTGCCCGAAGAATTGGATCAAGAAATCGCACGGATTAAACTCGAAACGATGGGTCTTGAGATTGATAGCCTGACAGAAGAGCAAGTGGCCTATGCCACCGATTATGCTGCAGGAACTTGATCTGGCTACGTAAATATCCTAAGCCGCTTCCCAATCCGGAGGCGGCTTTTTTTTGTTTTCGCGAACAACACCTTAAGGAGTATGTAGCCCAAACTCGGATGTGTACTACTAATTGTGAATAAGAGTGGATCATAAATATATTATTGGATCTCATGTCAAAAAATCTTGATCCCCGTCTAAAGAATCCTTAATATATAAATTATATAGTGGAATTCCTTGGAAAAACATTACATCGCCCCTGCCAACTCTTTTAAAGTAATCCCTATACGTTTTCATCTGTATTAAAGTTATCGCCATGAATAAAATAAGCTTATATCATACCAAGTTAACTATCCTTTTATGTATTTCTACCACTATCAGCCTACACGCGCAACCCAGTAATTCGGAGGCGCCAAGGAACCGCCGTGCAGGAGGTATAGAAAAAGATGGAATAGGGCTATTTTTTGGTATTAATAAGTATAACAAAGAGTCTGGCTTTGGCGCTTTACGCTATGCTGTTAATGATGCTATTGCACTTGCTTATGCTTTTTCAATTGAAAACAATAGAATAGAGGCTAAAAATATACAGTTGGTTTTGAATGGTAGCCCAACTAATCCTGAGCTGCGGCGTAAACTGAATCTCTTGTTATTAGACGGTGCGCGAGTGGATAGCACCGATCTTACCAAAAACAGGATGGAAGGCATTGTAAATGACTTTATCACCAATGCAAAAAATCGTACAGACTTGGTGGTACTATCCATTAGCAGTCATGGCGTGGATAGCGGTAAAAATGTTTATGCCGTCCCGCCAGACTATTTTGAAGGCCTTAATTATGATATGGGTGCACTCAATATGTCGTTGGTTTCGACACGTCTTCAAGAGAATCGACTTGCCAAAACCAACCGACAAGAAGGTGGGAAGCAGTTGGTTTTATTTGATGCGTGTAGAGTCTTGACAGAGGGCGTAGGCAAATCAGGCAAAAGTACCAGTTTAACAAACATTATGCAATCTTTGAATGCGAAAACAAGTGGATTTGCGTTCTTTCCATCCGCAAGTGAAGGGCAAATATCCTATGAATTGCCCGAATATGAGCACGGTGCTTTTACGTATGCCTTTCTCGAAGCTCTGAGAGGTCAAGCAGGTTCTGATACAGATGCGTATGGCTTTATTCGCCTTTCTGCGGTAGAGAACTATGTGCGGAATGTTGTGCCCATGTTGGTCAATGAGCGTTCCCGGGGAGAATGTGGTGGGCCAAATGCAACCCCTTGCCTCCAAACACCGCCCTCATTCGAAGGAAATGATGCGGCTCGTCAAATTATTGTGGGGATAGATTTTAATCGGTATTGGATACAAACTTCTGATCTTCTTCGCAAGCGGATTGAATTTGCTAAAGGTGTAAATGTTTTTAATCAAGCGGCTTTCGATCTAGTGGCAGCCAAATTTGAAAAAGCACAACATGAAGGGAATAAGCCATGGGAGTTTTTGGAGATTGTACGAAGTTTTGCAGAAGATATTACCCCTAGGCCTGCTTTTATGGCCTATCTTCAACTATATGACAAAGAGGCAGAGATCGAACGTCTTAAGGCCGATGTGGAAATTGCCAAGAAGACCCTTGAACCAAAGGTGATCGCTTTAGAAGTCGAGGTACGCCAACTCAAAGAGCAAGTCCAGATACTAAAACAACCACGTCCACTTGCCACCATTCTTAAGATAGCGTCTCCCGCACACCTTGGTCAACGGGTTGTGCCGCAACTCGTCACGCAATATCTTAAAACCATTGGCGCAGATAAAATTAGATGGGCTAAAGATACATTAGGAGTTATGCGTATTATCTCGGTATTACCCGATGACTCTACTAGGAAAGTAATCGAAGTATGGCCAATGAATGTAGTAGAAAGAGCCTCGTGTCTTGCATCAAAACACTGTGAAATGATATTGGGTACGCAAGACCTAGTCTCACATGATAGCACAATAGCGGTGACACTAAGGAAGCACAATGTCAGTCGCACCCTTCTCTTCAAAGAAGGCTTGGTTTTGATCGTAAATAAAGCAAATAAATGGCTTGGCCAGGGCGAAGGAATTGTCTCCCTAAGCCTTTCTCAGTTAGGTAATATCTTTTCTGGAGAACAAAAGCGTTGGAAAGAAGTGTTCCCGAATAGCTCACACGATGGCGAAATAAAAATTTATGCCACCCAAGATGTAGTACATAATCCAATATTTGTGGATTATGTACTGAGTGGTAGGTACTTATCTGCTCAAATCATTCTCTTACCTGATGAACGTCAAGTGGCACAAGCGGTGAATGCGGATTCTACTGGTCTTGCATTGGTTAGTACGACCGAAATCGGGGATAACAACAGTATTCAAATATTTAAAGGTGGGATTTCTCCCGTTTCACCTAACTATATAACGCTTACTTCGGGCACTTACCCATTGGCCTATGACACATTCCTCTATAAGCAGGGAAACAATCAATATGCAAGTGGTTTGATGGATTTTGCCTTGGCCAATGCAGGTCAGAAAGTATTTCGAGAATTTGGGCATGTACACTTAAATCCAACGTTTGTGCCTTTTGATGTAACCAAATACGTCGAAGAAGAAAAGTGGTTTGCCGGGGCAGACAAACTTTCTACAGTGTTTTCTTTTAAAGATGGGAATTTGTCTGAAGATGCAGAAATTCAATTTAAGAAACTCTTGGAATTTCTTTTGCTGCCAGAGAATGCCGGGCGACCTATTATCATTGCTGGACATACTGCACGTACTGATACCCGCGCCGGACGGCTTGTAAAAAATGAAAGCGATCAATATGCGCAACAGGTTGTAGAGCGCTTAAAAAATGCTGGGATTCACGTTGCGAAAGAGTTTGTTTTTGCGCTTAGCGAGAAAATCCCCACACAAAGCCCAATTTCAAATTCATGGAACAGGCGGGTAGAGGTGTTCTTAGTTCGGCCAAATTTTAAGCCCTAATTGAATATTGGTCTATGATTAAGAGCTAGTTTGCTTTCTTTAATTGTACTCGGATGGTTCGAGACAGAAGTGGGACATTTGCTGATGGTGCAATTTCAACTTGTTCAGAAAAGGTTTTGTAGCCGTCTGCACTAACAATAACACGATATCGGCCTGCGACCACTGGTTCCGAAATATAACTACCTTGTTGCCTTACACCATTAATCGTGATTCGGGCAGCGACAGGGTCGCGGGTATCCACATCTTGTACCTTTATTTCCATCGTGGTTTCAAAATAACACGTGACTTCCGTTATTTTGTCTGCTATTGCACGAATTACTCGGGTATGTCCCAAGCCGCCAGCAGTACATTTTAACAAAGCTTCTCCGGGTGGAATAGCAAATGCTGCCCCCGACTTTCCATTCAGCATTGCTTCCCCACGCCCTACTTTTCTAATGCTTACATTATGTACGTTCGGTGAAGAAATCTCAGGCTCAGGCATCGTATGACGTGTTTCGAGCGTGCTGCGTTTTGTTTCAGGTTCTGTTGCCGGTGGGGTGGTTTGAGGCAATTCGGATATTTGTTTCGGTTTCTCCTTGGTTTCAAGCGACTTGGTAGAGGGCTTTGGGGAATTTGGAATTGTTGTGGTGGTTTGGTTTATAGTAGGAGTGTTCGTTGTACTCACCTCAGAAGATTGCTGGGCAAGCTCTTGCTTGCTTATGTCCTTTGGTAGAGTTTGAGTGGTTGGTCGTGAAAGGAGGAGCCACATACCAATACAAAAAACAAGTAATCCAACTGAAGCCGCCACTTGAGAAATGTTTTTCTTAAAGAAGGTCTTTATTGCTGGTTCAAAAATTGTCGTTACCTCTTTGGTCGATAAAGAGCCTACATATTGTAGCATCATGTCGGCATTTGCAAACCGTTTTTCTTTGTTTACCTGCATCGCTTTTTGGACACATTGTTTCCAGCCAGCTGAAACGGTATGATTTAGTGGCGTAATCTGCCCTTTAACAATTCTTGTTTGGATATGTAACAGACTGCCCTTCGTATCTTTAAATGGTTCGAATTTGGATAAAGCATAGTATATAGAGGCACCAAGCGAATAAAGATCTGTACGACAATCTATTTCCAATGCCCGAACTTGTTCTGGAGACATGTAATACAAGGTTCCAGGTACTTGTCCTGCTTGTGTTAATTGCAACTGATGATCGCCCGATGTTATCTTAGCAATACCGAAATCCGTTAGCTTGACATGCCCTTCTGACGTTATTAATATATTTTCAGGCTTAATATCGCGATGGATAATGTTTTGGTTATGTGCATAGGAAAGTGCAGATAGAATTTTCTCAACCAATATTCCGATTTCGCCCTCTGTACCATACTTCCCTCTATCAATATGCTCGCGCCAAGAGGCTCCTTCTACATATTCCATAACAATAGCAATCCCTTGTCGTGTATCTTCTAAACTGTATATTTTTACGATATTGGGATGATCTAATCTGGCCAAAACCTTTGCCTCCACCCTAAAACGTTCGATGAAACTGGGTTCTTGGTTGGTCAAAAGTTTAATAGCTACAATCCGATCCAATTTCGTATCCAAAGCCTTCCATACTGCTCCCATGCCGCCACGTCCAATACACTCGATAAGCTGATAGTGATTTAAGAAGTTGTTTTCGATAAACATATTAAGATTGAATATGTGTAATAAAAACTTGATTAGCATAAATTAAGATACAAATTTCATTATTCTGTTCCTAAGTTATCAACCCATTGAGAAACGTGTTTTTGGGGAATTCATGACAGAAAATACCGGACTATATGGAGCTTTTTTTGTAGATTGTGGCACATTATTGCTGTATAAACATCCACAACGATGCTAATAAACCCGAACCTGGTCATTCACCCCATGAAAATGGTGGCGATCTTAGCCCGCGTGTTATTGACTTGCCCGAAGAATTGGATCAAGAAATCGCACGGATTAAACTCGAAACGATGGGTCTTGAGATTGATAGCCTGACAGAAGAGCAAGTGGCCTATGCCACCGATTATGCTGCAGGAACTTGATCTGGCTACGTAAATATCCTAAGCCGCTTCCCAATCCGGAGGCGGCTTTTTTTTGTACATTGAAAAATTCTCAAGCCCTTTAATCGTTAATCGGTGTGATGATGACGACTTTTATAAACCCCGAAATGACCTTGCGTCCGATAGACTCTTCTGGCGCAGATGATGATGCCCTTTTAGAAATGTGGAATGCCTCAGCAGATTATGACCCGCTTACGCCGGATCTTTGGCAGGAATTTGTTTATCAAGACCCAGATTTTGCACCTCAGCACACATTAGTCGTTTTTGCAGGAACCCAACCAATTGCTTTTGTCATGGGTGTCGTGCGTTCGAGTGGTATTGGGTATATCAAGATGATGCTGGTTTCTAAAACCTACCGTAGGCAAAAAGTGGGAAAGATGCTCTTACTTCGTATGGAAACGGCCCTTTCCGCATTGGGTGCCCGTACCATCCGGGTGGGTGAGGCTCCGCCCGCTTATTTCATCCCCGGCATTGATCCTCGATACACGTCCGCCATAGCTTTTTTTCAGAAAAACGGGTACGAAAAATTTAGCGAGGGCTACCATATGCACTGCGACTTATTGGCAGAGGATTGGAAAACCGATGAGGCAGAGGCCTTATTGGAAAAACAAGGTTTAACGACTCGGCGTGCCACATCGTCCGATTTTGAACCTGTGATGGCCTTTTTGGAGCAAAATTTTAAACCTTGGCAGTTTGAGGTGGCAGCTTCGTTTCGTAAAAACCCTATTGCCGTACATCTAGGCTTGCGTAATGGGCAACTCCTCGGATTTGCAGCATATGACGGAACCCATACTGGCCTCCCGTGGTTTGGGCCAATGGGTACAGACCCTACCGAACGCAAATTGGGGATTGGTGCGGTTTTGCTCAGACGTTGTCTGAGGGATCAGAAGGATCATGGACATACGTTTAGTGTCATCCCTTGGGTAGGGCCATATACCTTTTATGCACAACATGCGAGTGCCGAGATTTCTCGCATTTTTTGGCGTTTTCAGAAAACAATTTCTCTCCTTTCCTAAATGAGAACAAATATGATCAGACACATTGTCCTATGGTCGTTGCCCGCGAACGATCCTGAAAAAGCAGTTCATGCACAAGAAATTAAAGACCTACTTGAAGGTCTTGTGGGTCAGATTCCTTCCATTCTGCATCTTGAAGTGGGGATTAACCTTCCCGAAACACCCGATACAAACTGGGATGTTGCCTTGTTCTCTGAATTTGAAGACCGCGCTAGCTTAGAAGCGTATCAAAACCACCCGGCACATCAAGCAGGCATTCCACGCATAAAAAGTTTAGTTTCCGGACGTACCTGCGTGGATTATGAGGTGTAACACAAAGGGCCTTTCTCCCAAAGCCCTTGTGTTCTATGCCTCGGTTTTTTAGAGGGTAAGTCCTCCATCCACACTTAATGTGACGCCAGTAATAAAAGAAGCCTCTTCGCTGGCCAGAAACAGATAGGCATTGGCAATATCTAAGGCTTCACCAAGCCGCAGAACAGGTGTTTTTTCGCGAAACATGTCCAATACCTTGTCTGGAATGGTGCTGACCATATCCGTCGCAATAAATCCAGGCGCAACCGCATTAACCGTGATCCCTCTGCGACCCAGTTCTCTGGCCCAAGTTTTGGTCATTCCAATTACGCCTGCTTTTGTAGCCACATAATTGGTTTGTCCAAAATTCCCATAAAGTGCCACAACCGAAGCCGCATTCAGTACACGACCATAACCGCCCTCAATCATATAAGGGACGGTAGATTGTGTGCTGTTGAACACGCCTTTTAGATTTACGGCAATCACCCGGTCAAACGCTTCCTCTGTCATTTTGACAAGGGTACTGTCTTTGGTAATACCAGCATTGTTTACCAAAATATCCACCTGACCAAAGGTTCGATGGGCGAATGCGGCCATCGCATCGGTTTCCGTTCTTTGCGTCACATCAACTTTGATAAACGCGGCCTGATAACCCTGTTCCTTTAATTCGGTGACAAACGCTTCTCCTTTTTCTACGTTTACATCGGCCACAACCACACGTGCGCCCTCCTGTACAAATCGTTCGGCCGTTGCCCGGCCAATCCCTTGACTGCCACCCGTAATGATGGCCACCTTGTCTGCGAGTCTCTGTTGCATACGTTCTTTTTGTTGATTAATCGTTAGGATAATAGCAGTTGGGGATACTTTTGTGGCGGGAACATTTCAAAATAGGGTTTTCTTTTGCCATGCGCGTTCCTGTCCGCAAAAGCAAACATGAACTTACAGCAAAAGGTAACTTTGGAAAAGAAACGTTCTTTATGTTTGAAAATTTTCAAACGCATTAAAGATAATAATCTTATACACCCAAAACAAGCCCCCTTACTATGGTCTGTACTGAAGAAACTATTTTTTTACCATTCCAAACTGTATTCAAAGAAATCTAAGGTGTGGGCTGAGAGTGTTTCGGGGAATTTATAGACAAAACCCGCATAAACATCCTTTATGAAATATGATTTGCAAGAGGGTCTTGTTTGCAAATTAATGATCGGATTCGTATTGTAAATGATGCCATTACGTTTGTCTTTGACTCGTTTAAGCAAAAACATAACCTTAAATTTGTTGCATTATAATGATCAAGCCCAACCCACGCAAGCAAAAGCGCAACTACAACAAGGCACTCATCTATGCCACACAAACAAATCACAACAACATTTAACCATCAAAAAAACATGATCTTCAGAGGAACAGCGCCTGCAATGGTAACGCCTTTTTCGGCTGATAACCAATTAGACTTGGAGGCATTGCGCAGACATATTGACTTTGTGATTTCGGGCGGTGTAGAAGCCCTTGTGCTTCTCGGAACCACCGGAGAAAATCCTACCATAACAGGTGAAGAGCGACGCAGAATTGTAGAAACGGCGATCGAGCATACCAACCAACGCATCCCTGTTATCATTGGAACAGGAACCAACGATACTTCAGATTGTATTCGCTATTCCCGTGAGGCTGCCGCCGCTGGCGCCGATGCCCTTCTTATCGTAGGCCCTTATTACAACAAACCCACACATAACGGCTATATTGCCCATTTTGCTGCTGTCGCAGACACCACAGATTGCCCTATTATCGCCTATAATGTTCCCGGTCGTACCGGATCAAACATCAAGGCGGAGACCATGTTGGCGATTGCCGAACAAGTTCCGACGGTTGTTGCGGTAAAAGAAGCCTCGGCAGATCTCGCCCAGATCTCAGATATTATTCGCAACCGCCCCGAAGGATTCGCTGTGTATGCTGGTGATGATGAGTTGGTGCTACCGATTGCGGCGCTGGGCGGAGATGGTGTAATTTCGGTGCTCGCCAATGCCGTCGTGCAACCTTTTACAGATTTTGTCAGACTGTGCCTTGATGGAAATTTTGCTGCGGCCAAGTCTATCCACTACGAATTGTTAGACATCATGCGGGCTTGTTTCTACGAATCTAACCCAATCCCCATTAAGACCCTATTGGGCGAAATGGGTCTGATGAATCCGCTCATGCGCTTGCCTCTTGTTCCGATGAGCGAGGGGCCAAAAGCCAGAATATTGGACGTTTACCGCGCATTAGGCATTAAACAAACGGCATAACCGTTCCTGTAAAGATGTAATAAATGATCGTACTGCATGGCCTTTGGTTATGCGGTACGATCATTATTTGAACCCTCACTGAGTCTGCTCGTGCCAATGCCAAACCGCTTCTTTCAAGAAACCTTCCTCAATAAGCAAGGTCTGTATTTTCCGAAAAGCGGCGTAGTCATCGGCACGGTTACTAAACCACGCCACCAATTTACCGGAAGCAGGCATGGCTATTACAAAGTTTGAAAATCCGCAGGTGGAGCCTGAGTGAAACCACATCTCTGTATCGAAAAACCACCCTGCTCCATAGCGGTGTTGTGGCCCAGCCACAGAAAACAACGTTTCCTGCACCTTCTTAATGGGGATTAGGGTATCGTTTAGCAAAGCGCTATACCAGCGGGCGTAGTCGTTTAAAGAAAGATACACGCCTCCATCCCCCAAGGTAGCACTTGTTTGGCTTTGGTCGTTAAAGTACCACTTTTCAGACCCGTCTCTGGCATATCCAAAGGCCCTATTCGGAATAGGGGCAGGCGGTTGAAAGGCCATCGCACCCTTCATGCCCAGTGGTTTAAATATCCTCTCCGTTAAAAATGCCGCAAAGGGCGTCCGTGCCGTTTTTTCCACTATAAGTGCGAGCAAACAATAAGCTGAATTGCTGTATCTGAATTGTGATCCGGGCACAAAGTATGTAGAATCTGTCGCCTGTAGAAGCCGGAGATGATCCCGGTCTTCAATTTGGCGAAGGTGTTGATAGTTGGTGTCAAGCAGATTATGCACCCACGGGTTTTCCGGTAGCATACGCCCTTCTTCATTGGTCAGGAGGCTTTCTCCATCTATGATCCCGGAGGTATGGGTAATCATATGGCGGATTGTCACCTGTTGGCTCCAGGCCGGAAGTTCCGGAAAGTAGCGACTTAAGGGGTCGGATAAACGCAGTCTTCCTTCTTTTTCCAATAATAAAATGGCCATTGCTGTAAACTGTTTGGAGACCGAGGCCATCCGGAATGCGGTTTTAGGGGTAATAGCCATTGGTTTTCTGGTGTACGCCATTCCATACCCTTTGCTCAAGACCACCTTCCCTGCATCCATCACCAAAAGGGCTATGCCTGGTTCATGAGGGATGAAATGTGCGTTAAGCACAGCTTGTAGCTTTTGCGGCAAAGATTGCGAAAGGGTCATTACAGGAAACAAGAAAAGAAGCAGTCGGAACATAAGAAAGGGTTTTCAAGCGAAAAGGGCCAACCGCAATCGTTGGCCCTTTTCAGGAGTTATCTTGCAAGGTTATAATTTTCGAATCTTGATATTCCGATACCAGACTGGGTCGCCGTGGTCTTGTAAAGCAATGCGGCCCTTCCGTGCTTTGGCAAAGTCTGGCATTTCAATGAATTTAGAGCCTTTTACCAAAGCATTCCACTCTGGCGTCCAGAGGGTTGTAGAAACCACTTTAATGCCATTTAGCCAATGCTCTAACTTCCCTTTGTTCAGGACAATCCGGACAAAATTCCATTCTCCAACCGGTTTTGTCGGATAAAACGGACTCCCGATCAGGTCGTAAAGGTCTCCGGCACGGTGTTTGGGTATGCGGCCATCCGGATGTTTGGCGATATCGAGGACTTGCATTTCCGGACCTGTTAGCCAAGGATATTTGTATTTGGCATCTTCCACCACCAAGTACATGATGCCAGAGTTTCCTCCTTCCGAGATTTTCCACTCAAGATTCAGTTCAAAGTTTTCATATTCTTCGTTGGTCACAATGTCGCCACCATCTTGCGTTTGCCAGTCGGACTTGGCCCCGCCCAGCGAGAGGGTACCGTTCAGGGCTTTCCAGGCAGATCCGATGCTTTGTTTGCCATAACTTCTCCAGCCATTGGTCGTTTTGCCATCAAACAACAACTGCCACCCAGCCGTTTTCTCTGCCGAAGTCAGGGTATTGGGTTTGCGAATTTCTGCAACGGCGGAGGCGGCGAACCCTGGAGTGTTTTGGGGAATTCGGTTCAAGGTGTACCAAGCTTCGGTACTCCACAAACTATTTCCTTTTTGGCTCACCCAAGGTTGCATCAAACGGATATACACCACATGTTGTGGTTTGAGGCCAGGAATTTCGAGAAATACCTTTTTACGGTCTTCAGAAACAGCCACCCGACTGACCTTCATGGTTTGTAGATCCATTTTCGGTCCGCCATATTCAATGGTAGGTTTGTACCACCATTGTTGAATGAGGTACTCGGACGGATCAAATCCATCGTTTACGCCCAAAGGTTCAGTAAACTCGATCTCCATCCCGTTGCTTTTTGCACGAACGGCCAACATTTCAAAGGCAGATTTTCCGTTGTACGTGAGGCGTTGGAGGCCATACCATAGTTTACCCGTTTGTCCCCAGTTACCCGGATTTCCGATACCGCCTACATAGTATTTACCATCCGCCCCCAGAATCGAGCGGTTTACACCAGCCTCCAGTCCTTGGATAAACCGGAATACTACTCCCTGATACTCGTCTTCAATTTTTTCTACAAAGACTCGTTTTAAGCCGCCATGCGTAACCTCGCCATGCATCATTTGCCCTTTGTATGGACCCGCCGCTAATGGTAAAGGTTGGCTTGGCGAATTTCCGATCTCGTCTTGTGGCAACCAAACCACAGGCTGCATTACGGGTGTATTGGCTGTTCCAGCAAAATCTACGGATCTTGAACCATAAAAAGCTCCTTGCTTTACATGCACAATCTTGGAGGAAGGCAACCAATCTCCTTGGTTATCTGCAATAAACATTTCTCCATCCACCCCAAAGCCGATGCCATTGGGCGTCCTAAGACCCGATGCAATAAATGCTACCGAACCATTTTGGGGGTTGATTTTGGCCACTTTCCCGCGATCCGGTATTTGTGGGTCTGCACTTGCGCCACCGGGTAATATAGCCGTTGCAAGAGTGGCGTAAAAGAATCCATCCTTATAGGTAAGTCCAAAAGCAAATTCATGAAAATTCGGCGATACCTGCCACTGGTTGCTCACTGTCAGATATTCATCGGTTATACCATCCTTATCATGGTCAATTAATTTTGTAAGTTCATGTTTTTGAAGGACATATATTTCGCCATTCACGAGTTTAAGACCCAATGGTTCAGCCAAGCCAGAGGCTATAAGCGTCACTTTAATCTGTTCGGGATTACCATTGTTTACATTTTCTAGTTTATAAACCCCGCCTATCTCGTCCCATGTACTAACATAAACCGTTCCGTCGGGTGCAACATCCAAGCCTCCCACCATTGGTTTAAAATCTTTGGGCCTTATTGTTTCGAGGGTGAAGCCTGGATGTACATCTAACAAGGGTGCGGCGTCGCCAGGCCTTCCGATGATTATAGGTTCTGGTGCCACATACGGTTTGGTCTTTTTTAAGTCTTTGGGGTCATAACTGAGTAAAGAAGACGGAATGACCGAAAATGCCTCTTCCCCGTGGCGAATCCACTGCAAAGAGATTGCCTTTCCGCCGCCGCCCTGAAAAAACCGCAGGCGAATAGGGTAGCGGCCTTGTTTAAGTTGTACCTCTCCGTCCTTTGGGTCTGGGCCATGTAGCCCGCCATTATCCACCACTTTTTTTCCGTCAATGTACAATTCCGAGCCATCATCACTAATTGTCCGGAAGACATAATTTTTGGATTCAGGAATTTGAATAAAGCCTGTAAATTCGGTATAGAAATTTTCGTCGAGATCTCCAAAATCTTCTGGTGTGGTGGCATGTACACTCGGTACCACGCCCGCATAGACAGGCGCGTCTTGGTCTGTCAATGTGGGATAATCTTCCAAAGAAGCAAAACGATAAATATTGACGGCCAATCCTTCGTTTTTTTGATTGGGGACCGACTTCATCAGAGAGAAGGTGGGGCCTTTGTCTAAGGGGTCTTCATGTAACTCTTCGCCATCCAGCGATAATATGTATTCAATCATGGCCTTCACATCGGCTGTTGGCAAGTTGGGGTGTGGCGTCATTGCAGCCTCTCCCCATACACCTGCACCACCCTTTACCACTTTGCCCACCAACGTATTGATACTGGTATTGGTGTATTTGTATTTCTCGGCAATGGCCCGAAAGGCTGGCCCAACCGTTTGGACACTTTCGTTATGGCACGTATAGCAGTCTGTTTTTTCCATAAGAACCACTGCGGGGTGCTTTACGCCGGAAGAGTCCTTGGGCGTCGCGGCATATACCTTTGGCGCCGCTGCCAGCCAAGCCGTTAGTTTCGTTTTGGTATTGGCTTTGAGGTAGAGCCTACCAGATGCGGCATTGGTCATTTTTTCGGTGTTGGGCAGTACTTCAAACTTACCGTCCGTCTCGTAACCTTTAGCGTCTGCCAACGAGTTCATTTGGAGTGCCAAAGCCACCGAAGTTCCATTTGGAACGTTCTCAGTCTCCCAAGTCCGTTCAAATCCAACCTTGCCATCTTTTTCGGTGTATTCTGGCGTTTCTCTGACGGTAACCACTTTTCCATCCGGACCTGTCAATTCGTAACGCAGGGTTACTTGCCCGTTCTGAAAGCGATGGCCTTTGTATTGCACTCGTGGCTTGGTATCTTGGCCATCCAATTGTAAGAGCCACGGGGTCCGGTTTTCGCTGATAAAATACGCAGGGCCAATACTGGTGGGCTGTGGACCATGATTTTGGGTATAGACAGGCCCGTCAAAGTTTACCCCTTCTTTCCACAGTCGGAAAAAAGAACCATTTTCGGCATCATAGGCCGCCCACAGGTCTTTGTGAAGGGCAATTGTCACTATACGCGGTTGTAAATCCAATACTGAACGGAATACCCAAGGGTCACGTCCGCGCTCAACGCCTTTTTCTTTACAGCCCAAAGGCAACAACGCCAACACTAAGAGCGATGCGTAGCGAAATGTGTTAAAGGTTTTCATGAAGTAAGTGGGGTGAGACAGGAAAAGAGTACGAGAAAACGACACCACAAAAGAAATTGGGTGATTTGCAATTTAATACGAAGATGTAAAGGTTTCCAATAGGCAAATCAAGAAAGAAGCGCCGCACCAAGGCAAGGTACAAACGGACTAAGGCTCGTATTGGTGTCTAACAGGCGATCCGACAGGTCTCCCATCAAAGTCATGGGATTAAGCAACTTTGGGGTGACACCAAAGGCATATGTTAGGCTGGCAAAGGCCGTAATGTCCACTGGATTGCCATAGATAAAAATGCTTCCGACCATAGTGGGCAAGAAGTGGAGTCGCTCCATCATTTGTAGGCTATGGCGTGTGCTTTCTTCTGGTTTGATGCCCTCGGCAAAGGTACTGAAATGTAAATTGGAGAGCCTGCAAAGGAGAAACTCGGTATGGCTTTCGTAGCAGCCCAATGCCAAAATGAAGGGAAGCCGCTGCCGCCCCTGTTCGGTCTCGTTGGCCATGCGTTCGCTGATAACCTTTGCTACCGATGTTTCCAGACTGACGAATTGGTAGCGCACCCGATTAAAATCCTGAAGGCAAGCGGCAAACCGGTTATACACATCCTTGAACACAACACTGATGTGATACCAGGTTACCGTTTCCCCGTTTTCAAATTCCTCTACATAAAGTGGTTGTGGCCAAAAGTGTAATTTGGGTGTCTCGGTACCGACAATTGTTCGGGCCTCCTGCAAAAACACCCGTGCTCGAGCAGCTTCATCAAGACCAGAAGAGACGGGTACATAAAAAGAATACCCCTGATTGGGGTGCAAAGCCAAGCGAACTTCAGCGGAATAACCTTCACCAAAAACATTGTTTAGTGCAAGACGTAACGTCTCCAATGCTTCCGGGTGGCTTTCGTGTCCTAATAGTGCTTCTGCAACGTTAAAATCAAAGCCACAACTTCCCAACCGAACCAACTGCCAGGATTGGGCTTGTCGTTGTACCTCGGCGTACCGGAGGGTATCGCCGGAAAGTTCTATACCAATGATATTTCGGGATTCCATGCTATATAAGGCCAGGTAGCAAAATACTGCCCACGATGGGCAAAAATCGAAAAGGCTGGAATATCAAAATAATGGCCCTTCAGGCAAAATACAAGGCTTCTATTTGATTTGTTGTTGTGTAATTTGGGGTACTTGCCATTTCATTCGTAAATTATGGCCGTTTTTCTAAAATGTTTAGTATTTTGATGCATGACCAATCTTCTGATTAATATTGACCACATTGCTACCCTGAGAAATGCGCGTCGGGAGACCTTCCCCGATCCCGTTCATGCGGCTGTTTTGTGCGAACTCGCCGGTGCAGACGGCATTGTGTTTCACCTTCGCGAAGACCGTCGTCATATTGGGGAGCGAGATGTGTTTTTGTTAAAAGAAACTGTTCGGGGTAAATTGGATTTTGAACTCTCGTTGGCATCCGAAATTGTGGACATCTGTTGTAGCGTAAAGCCGCACCTCGCTACCTTGGTACCAGAAAAGCGTGAGGAAGTAACCACCGAAGGCGGCTTGGATGTTGTAGGAAATCGGGGAGCGGTCTTGGCCACCACCAAAAAACTCCAAGATGCAGGCATCGAAGTGAGTTTATTCCTCGATCCCGACCCTGTGCAAATTGCCGCCGCCGCAGAGGTGGGGGCTACCTGCATTGAACTGCACACTGGAGATTTTGCGAATGCACGAACCCCGGAGTCTCAGATAGCACAGGCACATAAATTAGGACAGGGAGCCTGCCTCGCAAATGAACTGGGACTCAAGGTTCATGCCGGACATGGCTTAGACTACCATAATTGGTACCTCTTCCGCCAGCAAGTGCCCCATGTACAAGAGGTCTCTATTGGTTTTGCGATCATCGCACGGGCTGTTCTGGTGGGTTTGGAACGTGCTGTACAAGAAATGAATGCCCTTGTGAAAGCCTATAGATGAAAAAAACAACTACATCGCAAAAATAATGCTTGGTCAAACGAAAAACTTTTTTATTTTGTAGTTTCTCGACCGGAAACCCTTGCCCGGTTCCACCATTGTTTTTGACAAACACCAAGAGTAAACCGCGAAGATTGATGAGTTACCGCAATACTGACGATTCCTATGATCGCCGCTACGACGACAGGCCGCGCTCCCGCGATCGGGAAGAAGTTTTTTCCAAACGCGTACCTGCCGGAAAAAGAACCTACTTTTTTGATGTAAAATCTACCCGATCCGGCGAAGATTTCTTCATCACCATTACCGAGAGCAAGCGTGTTTCGGAAGACCGGTACGAGAAGCACAAAATTTTCCTCTATAAAGAGGACTTTGGTAAGTTTTTCCGTGCCTTCCACGAAGTCGTAGAACACATCCGGGAAAGAATGCCGGATGCCGACATGCGCGGGCTTCCAGAGTCGGTTACTTTTTCGGATACCGACCAATCGTCTTCAGATCCATTCCGGTTTGATGATGATGTCTTTTCCGACAAGTTTTTACCGGAAGACGACCAATAAGTGGCTGTAGTAATGAACGTATCGAGGCCGGATAAATCTTTGTCCGGCTTTTTTTATTTGGAAATATTAGGCATCCTCCTCACAATGATCGAAGCCTTTTCCGTTTGATAAAATTTATTGATACTTATATGAATTAAACGCCGAATGATTTGTAATACAGGCTTCGCGTTTGCATTTTATGCCACATGCACCCATTCTTAATCACAAAGATCTCATGACGGAAAGAGCAATCCAGCCCGAAGTCTTAATCCATCTTATAGACAAAATCCGGCCCAATATCCGGGCAGAGCACGCCTATTTGGTGGGATTAGAAGCACACATTGCCACCAAGTTAAATCAGAATGAAAATCCTTATGATTGGCCATCCGATATTAAGGCCCAGTTGTTCGATTCGTTTCTAACCATTCCTTGGAACCGTTATCCAAATGATCAGCCTGTACTTTTACAAAAAGCCATTGCGGATTATGTGGGGCTGTCTCCCGACCAAGTATTGGTCTCGAATGGCTCTAATGAAATGATGCTTTCTATTGGCTCAGTTTTGATTGGTAAAGACACCCCTGTGGTTTTGCCAACGCCTCTATTTTCGTTGTACGAGAAAATTGTTCGGCTCTGCGAAGGCCAAATCATTTCGGTGGCTTGTCTGCCAGATTTCGGCTTCGATCTTCCGGCCATTCGGGAAGCCATTCGAACCAACAACCCCGTACTAACGGTCATAGGCGCTCCCAATAACCCAACAGGTGCCCATGTCTCGAAAGAAGACCTTTTGGATATATTGGAGATTTCTTCCGGCTTTGTTCTTATAGATGAAGCCTATGCAGAATTTGTGGGCGATGGCAGGGGAATGCAGGCTGCACTGGCACAGTATCCCAATCTGTTGATCCTGCGGACTTTCTCTAAATCGTTTGCGCTGGCGGGCATCCGGATCGGTTATCTTTTAGGGCATCCGGCTGTTCTGCGTGAAATCCTCAAATACCGTATTCCGTTTATGGTGGACCATCTTACAGAGCGGATTGGGGTGACCGTACTACAACATGCAGACTGGATGCGAGAGAAAGTGCGCGAAATCGTTTCGGAAACCCAACGATTGCAACAAGCCCTGAAAGAAGTCCCGGGGATCATTCAGCTTTTGCCAACCGAAGCCAATTTTATGCTCTTCAAGACAAACCTGCCAGCAAAAAAGGTTATGGATGCAATGTCGGAAAAAGGTATTCTTCTGCGCAACATGAGCGGATATGTGGAACTAAACAATTTTTTGCGGGTGAATGCCGGAACGCCGGAGGAAAACGACCGATTTTTGGAAGCCATTAAAATCGTGTTGAGGGAAGAAGAACGGTGAATCTTGCTCCGGTTTTTTTGTACCTTTAGTGGTTTTTAAAATTGGAGTCCAATGGATTTAATTCAGGTAGATATCATCGGTTTATCCACCAGCCCTTCAAGCGGTGGGGCATACGCATTGGTTTTGGGTGAAGTGGGTGGAAATAGACGCCTTCCAATCATTATTGGCGCATCTGAAGCACAAGCAATAGCCTTAGAGCTGGAAAAAATAGACCCGCCCCGTCCTATGACGCATGATCTCCTCCGCGATGTTTTCCGCTCTGTTCGTGCGAATGTTTCGGAAATCGTAATAGATGAACTACGGGAAGGTACGTTTTATGCCAAAATTCGCTATGAATTCGAGGGGGAAGAACAAGAGCTGGATGCCCGCCCCAGTGATGCGGTTGCCTTGGCTGTTCGTGTGGATGTCCCTATATACGTGGAAGTCAAGGTTTTGGAAGAGGCAGGCATACCTACCGAAGAAGACGGTGAAAGCCCTTCGGTTCCGGTGCGTTCTTCCGAACCCAAACCGAAAGAAAAGCCCGCTTCGCCAAAATCCAATATAGAACGAATGCAGGCCGAGCTACAAAAAGCCATTGAGGACGAGGAGTATGAAAAAGCAGCACGGCTTCGTGATGAGATTGAACGCCTGACGGGCAAATCGAACTAACGGTTTTTTGGTAAACGCTTTTGAAGCGCTCTGAGAAATTCTCGGGGCGCTTATTCTTTTCCTCAAGCAGGTCGGTTGCTGCGCCGATACTCGGATGGAGGCTTTGCATATACTTGAGAGAAAACCGCTGAAAAATACTTGGTGTCTTGATAGCCCACCAAACCAGCAATTTCTACGACACTTTTTGAAGTATTGATTAGGAGTTCCGCTGCGCGTTCCATCTGCATTAGCCGTACCAAGCCGTTTGTCGTTAATCCAGTGAGTTGTTTTACCCGCCTTCCCATATTCCGAGAACTCATGGCCATTACATCGGCCAACCATTCCACACCCATCAGCGAAGAACCCATTTGTTCCGAAATATGTTTTCGGAGGTGCTCCAGCCACTCTCGATCTTCTATTGTCATGAAGCGGGTCGCAGGGGCTTGTTGGTCTGGTACAGGAGTGCCCAACAACAAGCGCCGAATATGAATCAGGTTTTCCACCCTACGCAACAGCATCTCACTGTTAAATGGTTTGGCCAAATACTCATCCGCCAGCAGGGCATATCCTGCCTCCATGTCTTCCTCCGCTGAACGATTTGTCAGGAGAATAACCGGAATCCGTTGCCAATCCGGATGCGACCTAATGGTTTTCAGGAGGCCAAAACCATCCATTTGGGGCATGTTGATGTCGCTAATGACCAGGTCGGCGGTGTACTGTTGGAGAAGGCGGGTCGCTTCTTCGCCATCCCCTGCTTCCAATACCTGATAATCCGTTTCGAGCATACGCCGAAGGTAGGCACGTAGTTCTGGCTGGTCGTCCACCAATAAAATTGTTGCCTTCGGTATGCCCCCATGTTTAAGAAGGGGCGGATTCGCTGTAACGACTTCCTTTGTTTCGGTTACTGCCTCCGACATAAAGGGCGTTTCGCGAACTTCAGCAATCTTTGGGGAAGCCTCAATCTGTGTTGTTTGAATGGGGAGAGACACGCGGAAGGTACTGCCTTTTCCAAATGTACTCTCCACCGTCAGGCTACCACCATGTTTCTGAACCAACTCGCGTGCAAACGAAAGCCCAATACCAAAACCGCCCAGATATTTTTCTTGCTCTGCCTGATAATGTCGGTCAAAGATAGCCTCCAAGTCTTCTTTACGGATTCCCACACCCTGGTCTTGTACCTCTAGCATGGCTACAATGCCATCCGGATTAATCTCTTGATCGAGTACAAGCCGAACGTACCCCGATGTAGGTGAAAACTTAATCGCATTGGAGACCAAGTTTTGCACAATTTTTTGCATCATGGATCTATCGGCGAAAATCGGTAACGAAGAATGATGGCCGTCAAAATAGAGTGTAACTTCTTTCTGCACCGCTAATGGCTGAAAAAAGTGTACAATTTCTTCGATAAACACCACCCAATCAAAAACGGTGGGGGAGAAGGTCAGTTCACCCGCATCCATTTTTTCTACTTCGATCAATTCGCGGACAAGTCGGTGAATTTCATTACTGCTTCGTTCTGCCAATTCAAGGTTCGCTTTCACTGGCTGAGGCAAGTTCGGATTTGCATTCAGGGCATCCCGAATAGGGCCATAAATCAGGGTAAGGGGGGTCTGAAATTCGTGGCTGATATTGGCAAATAAACGGCTTCTCTGGCGTTGCAACTGAATGAGTTCTTGGGCTTGGTGTTCAGATTTTTTGTGCAGAACCTCGGCTTGTTGCAGGGCTTTAAACTGTTGATAGCGGGTATTATGCAATACGGTGTTAATCACCAAAAAAACGGCACTAACAATGGTCATATAGGTAAGGTCTGCCGTAATAAAAACCCGACTATTTGCCGATGCCACTCCATCTAAGATGTGTAATTGCAACAAACCAGAATACAAGAAAATAACCGCAATACATATAAAAAGAACCTGCTTGGGCCTAAAAGGAACCGCCCCCGTCCCAACGATCAAAAACAACACTAACCATTCAGAAGTCCCGCTTAAATCGCCCCGAATCAGGTCATCCAGCATACTGAAAAAACAAATAGTCAAGACCATAAACCCCATCAGGAAACGGCCTTTTTGTGGATGGGTTAATACACGCGAAAGATAGATGGATAGGGTACATAGGACCACAATCAATATTTTATCTGGTAATGCGACATGGTTTGCCGGGTCCGCCAAATTGTACCAGAGGGTCAGTTTTAGTCCGGCATAATACCATCCCAAAAGGTTGGCAATGGTTCCAAAAAGCCCTAAAATACCAGCAATAAACAAACCTAACCGAACCAATCGTGCCAGTTCGGCTTCAAAATCAGGATTAGAGGCTTCGCGCTCGGCTGCGAAACGGAAGGCGTGTATAAGATTTTGCAGCATGGGTGAGGAGGGCAGGACTGCAAGTTAGTGTCTCTACAAGATACAATCTCTCTTATAGTGTGTGTGTAACAATTTTTTAATCCAGAATTGCTTTTCACGCCATTGGTTCATTTGGCCTTCTGAATGGCCCTAAAACGGCTTTGAAAGGTAAAACAGTCCTTAGCTCCATTCCTCAAATGCAAGACTTTGGACTTCGTCTATGTGATGGTCCTTTTGGTAGGTCTTTCTGTTGCGAAGTATTGTTTCTTAAAAGGGCAGGATGGTTTGAACACGCCAGAACCAACGTGGAGCCGCATTCCAGTCTTGGACCTTCCACGACCATCCCCCCCCCGCTACAATCGGCAAGCCAAATACAATCACCTGTCCTTGCACCTCCCAGCCTGCATGTGCTTGCACCACCCGATCCGAAAATGAAGTTTTTCGCCATGTTGCACCGACATCCATAAACACTGTTGGAGAAACACCGCCTAAACCTAACACACCGCCTAAAATAGTCGTTTGGAGGTTTAAAGGTGGTAGCCGGAACGCAGTGCTGCCAAAAGCCACCCGATCTCCCAACGCGCTTTCATTAGAACCTCGTACCCAAACACGATCTCCAATGTCTAAGCGATTTATCGGCGAGCCGCCCTCCTCGATTGGTAGGCCCACCCGCCAGCTAAACCGATCAGCCAATCCGAGATGGTCTTGCGGGAGGCTTTTTCCAGAGCGTGATTGCATCCGCCCACTCACGAGCAAGTGCCCCACTGGTAAAGGAAGAATATGATAGGCTTGGGCATCGGTATAAATATGGTTTTTTGCATTTCCACCCATCCCTAAAACATTTTTTGCCCGAACTTGTACGCCCGTCCCAACTTTGGGAAAAATGGCATTTAGGGCATGAGGTTTTTGCAAACGATAGCGAAAGACCAAATCCAAAATGGCTTCTTTTCCTACTAAAGGTGGGCCTAAGTTTGGAATCTCAATCGGAGTTTCCATGTCGTCAAGATTCCATCTTTCGGTCAAATAAGGGCGACGATCCGTAAACCCCAAGGAGGCCGTAAACGTAGTGTTACGGAAAGGCCGAAACCAGCGATCTATCGGGAAGGTCGCATCCAATTTTAGCTCCGTCCGATTTTCGCGATAGCCTTGATTCGTCCAATTTAGGTTGCCATTGACCGCCGAAAACATAAGCGAAGGGCGAAGTTGATTATTGGCATACGAAAACCACAAGAAGGGTTCTTCATTTTTTAAATCCAATAAATTCAAGGCAAAAGCGCCAATAATCTGATGTTTACCCAGCGGTTCGCTAAAGACCGTAATGCCGCTAAACGATTGCGGGACGGGCAAGAGGAAGCTAAACATGTGCCGAATATGGGCAAAGCTATTATAGGCACTTCGCTTTTGTACCAGCGTTGGATTGGCAGGAATTGCCCAGCCCACATCCAACGGGGGGCGATGGGTTTTCCATGCCGTATAAGCGCTTGGTACGGGGGGCTTAATTTCGCGGGCGGTTTTGGTCGCGGGAAAACGGTAGGCTTCGTCTTGGGAACGGCTGTTTTGTACAATGGCATATAACTCACTACCAGCCCATGCTGTCACCGAAGCCCCATTTGCCAAGCGAGTGACCCGTTCTATTTTTCGTGTTGCCACGTCCATCATAAATACGTTTGGTACATCATCTTTCAGCGAAGTCAAGGCCAAACGGGTACCATCGGGCGACCAGATGACCGAGCGAAAATCTTCTTTTCCCTCATAGATTTCGGTCTGTTCCCCTGTACTGGCATCTATTAAAGCCAAAGGACGGTGGCCTGCTGCATCAAAATAAGCATAGGCTAAAACATGCCCGTTCGGATGCCAAGTCAAGTGAATGCCCTGCACATCTCCCCTGAACGAGGTCAACTGGCGCTCTTTACCGGTCGCCATCTCCCGAATCCAAACATTGGCGGTTTGCCCTTCTGCTGCAATGTAAGCCAACTGGTCTCCTTTAGGCGAAAATGTGGGCGAAATGGCACGGCGGTTGGTTGTCAGGCGTGTTTCTCGCCCCGATTCCACCTGTACCATAAATAAATCGTTGATCCAACTGCCATTGGCGACCCGTCCATTCCGCGAAAACACAATCTCTTTTCCAAAATGCCGCCAAGCAAACGGCGCATTTAAGGAACCTTCGGCCAAGATTTTGGGAGCTTTTTTGGGGCGAAGCAAAAGCAAGCGCTCTATTGGCTCCTTCAAAGAAGCCATCCCAATCAGGGCGACCTGTGATGTGTCGGCAGGATTGGGTTGTATATCAGAAATAAACTGGCCGGCTAATTTTAGCTTTTTGCCACCGAGCGAATCGGGGGTTTCTTGGTACGCCGCCATCGTGTTATACATGATATTGGTAAAACGTCGCCAATCAGCATTGAACCTTGCATAAGGCTTGCCTGTTGTGGCTTTAAAGGCTTTGGGGAAGTCGTGAACTTTAAAGCCCAAAGGTGTTTTTTTTCGCCACGCCAATAGCTTTGCCAAGGTGCTATCGCCGTATTGAGTGGCGAAATATCGAACTTGGGCATTCCCAACGGCATATAAAACCCGCCCATTGTCCAAGGCATCCCCATCTTCATAACTAGGACGGTCTTCCAAAATCGCCCGCCGAAGCCAACGGTCGCCCCGCGCCGCATCCCATTTTTCGGTGTAATATTGCGCCAAGCCTTCCGCCCAATGCCGCTCCATTTGCGTTCCAAATAAGTTTGTCCAAATAAAATTGACCTTTGGAGCGCTAATGGCTTGATAATGAAAGAGATGCACCAATTCATGCGATAAAACCTTGCGCAGCCACTTCACCTCGCCTGTTGCAAACTGTCCCGACTCGTTGATATTGACCCAAATACAACTGTATTTCCCCAGAAGCGGCGTGGCAAACCCATTCATAATCTCGTCCTCATCCGAAAAATAGATGGGGATTTTATGCTTGAACTGTACCTTCATATTCGCCGACAGCACCCGATAGGTTTCTTCCGCAATCGCCGCCGCCTCGTTCTCAACTCCTGCTAAATGTTTGGGATAATGCAGTTTGAAATGCTCGGTTTCTGCAACTTGCCAAACCAATTCAGGATGGTTGCGCCCATTAGTTTGGTTGAAACCTTGTGCCGTAGCCTGCTGCTCGCAAAGGCTAATCAAACTTAACAGAATACAGAAAAGGATTGGCTTCATATCTTACAAAATGGATTAAAT
>ERZ761607.1698-NODE-1698-length-26094-cov-5.772188_pt1 | contig 26094 bp, 18 predicted proteins | sample MGYA00511164_ERZ761607 | MGnify/ENA primary metagenome ERZ761607 (study PRJEB28899, sample SAMN02445080) | bioreactor sludge metagenome | biome: EBPR sludge | place: Australia: Brisbane, Thorneside Wastewater Treatment Plant | collected 2011-06-22 ... | reverse complement strand
AGGTCCACCTGCGTCACCTCAACCCGTTCCCCAAGGACCTCGGCGAGATCCTCAAGCGCTACGACAAGGTGCTGGTCCCCGAGATGAACCTCGGCCAACTCGCGCTGCTGCTGCGCGGCCGCTACCTGGTCGACGCGATCGGCTACAACCAGGTCAACGGCATGCCACTCAAGGCCACCGAGCTCGCCCAAGCCATCGGCCACCTCGTCGCCGAAGCAGAAGGCATCGAGGTCAACCTCGGCGTCCACGGCCTCGTCGGAGGACGGCCCGAAGCTGCAGATCATGAGGAGGCACTGCAGTGACTTATGGTCATCATCGGTGGCTGCGTCGATATCAAGGACCGAGCCTGCGTCGACTAATGTCCAGTTGGTTGCATCTACGATGGGCCCGGATGCTCTACATAGATCCCGAAGAGTGCGTGGATTGCGGCGCGTGCGAGCCAGTGTCCTCGAGGAAGCGATATTTCTTAAGGATGCCGTCTCGCAGGATGATCAGCGCTCCGTGACCATCAACGCTGACGGACTCCGTGAGCACGGTTTCCCTACAGGGGCCGGCCGCTATGGGTTGACACCCCAGGATGCTCCGGCCGTTAGTTCAAATGCGGATGCGCAAGTGATGGCGTTCACGGGGTTTCACCCGCACTATCGACAACCGCCGGAGCTGTGATCCTCGTGTCGAACATTCTGCGAAAGATTCTGCCCACTTTGACTGCCGACATCATCGAGGGCCTGGTCGTTCTCTGCCGCGGCAGTGACGTGGTGGGCGTCCCGACTGCCGCGGGCTCGGAGGTGCGTGAAGGTCGAGCCCACGGTCATCCGAGGAATCAGGCATGAGCTTCGACATCGGCATGCCGGGCATGAAGTCCGGCATCGAGGGCGTCCCCACATTTGAAGGCGCGCAGACCGGCAAGGAGTACACCTCCGACCAGGAGGTGCGCTGGTGTCCCGGGTGCGGGGACTACGCCGTACTGAAGGCGGTCCAGTCGTTCCTGCCACAACTCGGGCTGCGTCGGGAGAACATCGTCTTCGTCTCCGGCATCGGCTGCTCCAGCCGCTTCCCTTACTACCTCGACACCTACGGCATGCACTCGATCCACGGCCGCGCGCCCTCGATCGCCACCGGCATCGCCACCGCGCGCGAGGACCTCTCGGTCTGGGTGGTCACCGGCGACGGAGACGCCCTCTCCATCGGCGGAAACCACCTCATCCACGCCCTGCGCCGCAACGTGAACATGACGATCCTGCTGTTCAACAATCGGATCTACGGCCTCACCAAGGGCCAGTACTCCCCCACCAGCGAGCCGGGCAAGATCACCAAGTCCACTCCGATGGGCTCGGTCGACCACCCCTTCAACCCCGTCTCCCTCGCCCTCGGCGCCGAGGCGACCTTCGTGGCCCGCACCATCGACTCCGACCGCAAGCACCTCACCGCGGTGCTCTCAGCCGCCGCGGCACACCGCGGCACCTCCCTGGTCGAGATCTACCAGAACTGCCCCATCTTCAACGACGGCGCATTCGACGCCATCAAGGGCGCCGACACGAAAGCCGACGCGATCATCCCGCTCGAACACGGCCAACCCATCCGCTTCGGCAACCCCGACAGTTCAGGGCAGGGCGCGAAGGGGTTGATCCGCGACACAGAGACCGGCGGCGTCAAGGTCGCCCTGGTCGCCGACGTGGGAGAAGACGCGATCCTGGTGCACGACGCGAGGAATCCCGACCCGACGCTGGCCTTCGCGATCTCCCGACTCACCGACGCCGGCTACCTGCACCAGGCACCGATCGGCATCTTCCGCCAAGTCGAACGGCCCACCTACGACGACCAGGCCCGCGCCCAGGTCGCCACCGCCCATCAGGCCGCCACCGGCAGCCCCACAGAGCGGCTCGCGGCCCTCATCGGCGGCGGCGACACCTGGACCGTCGTCTGACTCACGTTGAAGGCAATTTCCGTGTCAACTGCGAAGAGATCGGACGGACCAACGCCACGGTGGTTCGTCACGAGCGCATGGGTCGTGACCAAGTCGGTTCGCGGTGACTTGGTCCGCTGGCCGAAATCGATCGTGCACGGAAAGCAGATGGTCGGATTGACGACGGGATGTGGCCTTGTCGCAACGAGTTGGCTAAAGCTCTTCCACGTCTTTGTTGACGAACCGGATCTCAAGATATGTCCAGCTTGCTGGGACCATCTCGGGGAGACGAGGGCTCTTCAGCGGAGGACCTCATAGCGGCTACCCCGGACCGTTTTGCGATTCAGATGGACGGTGGCGCCGCCTCGGCGAAATGGTCGGACCAACTATCCATCGAACACATCGCGTTTAGGAGCCCCAGTGTGGGAGCGCGAGTTGCCGAATCGCTCGTGGCGGCGACGTCTCGCAGGGAGGCAGGTAGCGCCCCGCGCCATCAGACCTTCCCTCACTCGTAGGCTTCATGAGCACGATCCCATGTATGCAAGACGATTAGCGTCTTGGTACCTGCGAGTTTTCCGGTGCGTCGCAGCGCATTGACGACTCGCTGGAGATGATCGACGTCATCGACCCGGATTCGCAGGAGAGCATCGGGATCGCCCGCAATGGTGAAGAACTGCTGGACCTCGGGAACCTCTTTGACGATGAGTCCGAGCTCGCTCGTCTCGATTCCACCAGCGAGGCGGATCTCGGTGAACGCCTCCAGTGATCCAGTGTGTTGATCGTCGATGAGAGCGGTGTAGCCAAGGATTGCGCCACCGTTCTCCATACGCTCGATCCGCCTCGAGACCGGAGCCGGGGACAAACCCACCTCTCGTGCGATGTCGGCGACCGCGGTACGCCCGTTTCGGCGTAGCACAGTCAGAATCGCGCGATCGATGATGTCGAGGTCCACAGTAGTATCCTTCACTTACAGCATGAATCACGCTCAAAGTAGCAGCAAGATGCTCTTGCAAGTTGCGCAAACCACATGGACCGCCGTTGAACGCTGCACATAAGGCCCCGGCTGTGTCAGCCTTTCGGAGGGCGATCCCCTCACTCACGCGAAGACGTCGCGTCTGAATCATCAAATGCAGACACTGACGCCGCGGTTCTAGATGAGATGCGGTTCGAGGAGACTCTGTGATGTCCCAGGCCACCGACGTCGCACCGACGGTGATTTCCGAACAAAGTGTTCTGCGAGAGATCGCACAACGGGTGCTGTGGTTGTCGACTGCCATCGTCGACGCTGCCAACCGCGGTCGACCTAATGCCACTGGCGTCAAGGTCGGCGGTCACCAAGCCTCATCCGCATCGATGGTCGACATGATGGTCGCTCTGTGGTTCCACGAACTCACGGCGCACGACCGCGTGTCGGTGAAGCCACACGCCTCGCCTGTGCTGCACGCGATCAACTACCTGCTCGAAGACCTAGATCAGTCCTACCTCACCATGCTGCGAACGAAGGGTGGTCTCCAGTCATACCCGAGCCGGCTGAAGGATCCGGACACGGTCGACTTCTCAACGGGCTCGGTCGGAATTGGCGCAACAGCCGCGCTCTGGGCAGCGATGGCCCACCGCTACTCGCTGTCCCATTTTGAAGAAACGCCCCCGGCGGGCCGATTTGTTAGTCTCATCGGGGATGCCGAGCTTGATGAGGGCGCCATCTGGGAAGCGGTGGCGGACCCGGCGGTTGCGAGCCTTGGCGAACTTCTGTGGATCGTGGATCTCAACCGCCAGTCACTTGACCGAGTCGTCCCGGACATTCAAATCGCCAGGCTTCAGGGCATGTTTGCCGCAGCAGGATGGCAGGTCGTGACCTTGAAGTGGGGACGACGAATCACGGAGTTGTTCGAGCGTCCCGGTGGTGCGGAGCTTCGAGCGCGGCTTGAGCAGATGCCAAACGAGGAGTACCAGCGGATGCTGCGCGTGGGTGCTGATGACGTCGCCAACCGAATCCTGGCTGGCGGCGGAAGCCATGAGTTCCGGACGTTGGTCGAGGGGCTCGATGCGCCTGCTCTCGCCGCCGCGATCCGTGATTTGGGTGGTCATGACCTCGGGCTGCTCGTTGACACGTTCGGCTCGGTCGAGACCGACCGGCCGACGGTGGTCTTCGCATACACCGTAAAAGGACGTGGACTGCCCACGGAAGGTCATCCGAACAATCACTCCGCTCTGCTGAACGAGGCGCAGATGATTGGGTTGGCCGACGCGTGCGGGACGTCGCTAACCGACCCTTGGCGCAAGTTTGAGCCGGGCACATCCGCTGCCGCGCTGTGCGACCGCCGGGCACGAGATCTGCGACGGATGCCGGTCGCTGCTCCGCAAACGCTGAGAATCCCTACGTCCTTGGGGCACCAGCACCGCAAGGCGATCTCGACACAGGCCGCCCTAGGGCGACTGCTCGCTGATCTCACCCGGGAGGTACCCGAAGCCGCTGCGCGGGTGGTCACGTGCAGTCCGGATGTTGCATCCTCCACCAACCTCGGAGGATGGATCAACAAGACAGGGGTGTGGTCCGCCAACGAAAGGACCGACTGGTTCGCAGATGACGGCGAACGCCTTCTCAAGTGGTCTGAGACCGTGACCGGTCAGCACATCGAGCTCGGGATCGCCGAGGTCAACCTCGTTGGTCTGCTCGGCGAACTTGGAGCCACATGGAGCCGCTGGGGGCAGCGGTTGATACCTGTTGCCACGCTCTACGACCCGTTCGTTTCTCGGGCGCTCGAACCGTGGTCATACGGAATCTATGCCGGTGGGCAGTCGATTCTCGTGGGTACGCCCTCAGGTATCACCTTGGCGCCCGAAGGGGGAGCTCACCAATCCATCACCACACCGTCGATCGGCCTGGAGCAGCCGGGATGTGTCGCCTGGGAGCCCGCGTTTCCCCAGGATCTTGAGTGGACCTTTCTGCATGCAATGAGCCAGGTGGGGATTCCGGGCGGAACCTCGGCGTACTTTCGGCTCTCCACCCGTCCCCTGGACCCGTTGATCGCACAGGTTCCTGATGACCCGACCATGCGTGAGCGGCGACGTCAGCAGGTGATTGCTGGCGGTTATCGCCTGACCCACCACGATCCCTTGAGTGAGCATGTGACCTTGGTTGGCGTGGGGGCGATCATGCCGGAGGTCGTCGCCGCGGCCAAAGCACTCGAGTCCGCCGGCATCGTCGCAGGCGTAGTGTGCTTGACAAGTCCGGACCTTGTCTTCAGGTCCTTCCAGCAACGCGGCCGCCGGGAGGCAGGCGTTGGGGGAGACATTCTCAGCCAGCTATTTCCGGCGGAGCACCCGGTGCCGCTCGTCACCATTCTCGATGGCCACCCGCACACACTGTCCTTTCTGGCCGGTGCACGCGGCGATCAGGTGAATTGTCTCGGGGTCAGCGAATTTGGGCAATCGTCCAACCTTACCGACGCCTATGCGCTTCACCGTCTGGATGCCGGCTCGATCGTAGATGCTGCGCTGAATCTGCTCAGCCTCTGACCCCATGGCCTCTAAGCCCCGATGTCCCACACATTTAGCCATCGCTGTTGAATAGCGCAAGTGTGGAGCGGTGCTTCGTGCGAAAGCAGTCTCTGGCTGACCGGTAACAGGACGGGTGGAAAAGGGCCGTAGGGCGCGGATAGCTGTTCAGCGATTGAGCCTGTCCTTGTCATGTCACTGTCCCTCGATCTGAGCGATTTCCCTAGAGTTGCGCGAAGGCGCTGGCCGAGCCCTGGATCCGTTCGACATCTACCGCCAGACACTCGGGATGGGTTCCGGTGGTTCATGACTGGGCCGAAGTCGAAGCCGATCAACTCTCAAGGCATCACGATGCCGCGAAGGTATCTCGTCACCCGCGCGAACATCTCGATGGCCTCGTCCAGACGAAGGTGGTGGTCACGCTCCACGACCAGTCGGATGCGTAGGTCTTGGTCGTCTGGATCCGGCGTACCGTCGACAAGGGTTGCCGCGAACAGTTGAGCTTTGACCGAGACTGGGTCTGCCAACGGCACCCAGCCAACGTGAAGGACACAGCCGTCGTGGCTGGCGAGGTCGTCGAGGTGTTGGTCAGCGTCGACGGCGCACCATGTCGGGCAGACGATGTCGGGTCTGCTCGCGGTCCTGACTAGATATGTCTGATGGGTGCTCAGATCCGCGGCCGGGGTGTTCTGGGATGATTCATTCACGGTGCTTGTGCCTCCTATGCACGTAGTGCCGAGGCCTCGGGTTGGTGTTCGAGCACCGCCCGGGGCCGCTTTGCGTTGATCGAAGGTGTACGGCGAGGCCGACGATGGGCAAGGCTTATTGCCTGATCTGTGGATAGTCAGCCCTTCCCAGAGTCTGTGTACGGCGTTCCGATCACCCTTCAGGTTCTGAGGCGAATTTCGACTACTGAGCGCTGTCCACTCGCCGCCCGTGAGCCGGTTGCAGATGTCCCCGTCCTAGGAGTCGACGTGGATCGTCTTGCTGACGATTGCCCTGGTCATGGACCGAAGCGTTTGTGGCCACACCAAGCCGCCAATGCAGGGCACCTAGTGGCGAGCTGTGATCGCCGAAAGTCGGCGCTTGCTGGCGAGCGCCCGGCAACGAACTGGAGCGCTTCGTGTCCAAGGCATGCATCTGCTCGGGACTGCCCCCGCTTTGGTTGACGCTTAGCCCACTCGAGCCAGAGACCCGCGATAGGGGAGTTAGAGGAATCGGGCACAAAGTGTTGATGCTGATTGGTGGAGCCAACTCGGCGCAGCAATTGCAGGACGTAGCGAGCATCCTTTGCGACGGACTCTCTCGACGCATAACGGAACTTGAGAACACCCTGCAGGATGAGTTGCGCGCGATGCCCATGGACGAGCTCTATGCGGCAGGAGAGGCAGATCGCGAGCAAGGTGCCCGACTCATGGAGTCCGAGTATCAGAGGCGTGAGGTCGCGAAGGTTGCACGCGAGTCCGATGCGACCGGTCTCGACTAGCAGCTGCGCCTACCGGCAAGGACCCGCGGAGAGGATCTCGCTCCTGCGGCTTTTAGGCCGCCCCGGTCAGTCCCTGCCTGGTGCTTGTGTTGCCTATCCCTTCGTCGCCCGGAGCGCTCGCAAGACGACGGTCTCGTTCGTGGCCCTGGGCGGTGCAGTCCCCGGTAGCGGTTGCGCTGTTGGCTTCACGGTGGCGGGCATGTTCCTCGTAAGGCTCGCCGGGCTGATTGCGCATTCTCGGGTTTTGTCGGCGGATTCGCCGCGAGAGTAGCTGACCTGGCGCAGCGCATCGCGGGCCTACGAACAAACGCTGGCCCCACAGGCTCTCGCAGCTGCTGGCGCCGACCGTTACCTGGTCGCACGTGTTTCAATCTGGGGAGTTTCTGGGGAGTCGAGCCCCGGGCCACTCACTACCTCGACCGTTTCTGCAGGTCAGAGGCCCTTCGGTACGCCATCAGGGACTCGAACCCCGAACCCGCTGATTAAGAGTCAGCTGCTCTGCCAATTGAGCTAATGGCGCTCGCGTTTCCGCGGGGTCAAAGGTACCAGCGCCCGGGTTCGCCTCGAAATCGGGAAACCGTCACCCCAGGGCGGTTGCGCCGTTGACCCGGGCAGCGACTCGTCCGACTGAGAGGGCAGCCCATGACCACCGTCGTCCACCGTTCCCGGATCGGCTCGTTGACGCTTGCCGGCATGCTCGCCGCGGTCCTGGTGGCGAGTGGGCTGACCGCACCCGCGCGGGCCGCGATCCCGCTGCCGCACGAGGACCCGTTCTACCGGTACGACGGCGCAACGCCGCTCGCCGAAGTGCCGCCGGGCACCGTGCTCAAGACCCGACCGGTGACGGTCGGGGTGCCGGGCAGCGGGGTCGGCGTCGTACCAGCGACCCAGCTGCTCTACCGCACCCAGGACCAGCAACGCCGGCCCAGCGTCACGGTGACGACGGTCGTCAACCCGACCGGCCCGGTCAACGGGGGACTGGTCGGCTACCTCAGCTTCTACGACGCGCTGGGCGACAAGTGCTCGCCGAGCTACACGCTGCGCGGTGGCGATCCGGGGCAGGACAACGCCGAGCTGGCCTACGCCGAGACCGCGCTGGTGCTGGCGTTGGCGGCTCAGGGGTACGCCGTGACCGTGCCGGACTTCGAGGGGACCGACCTGCACTGGGTCGCCGGTCACGAGTCCGGTTGGAGCTCGCTCGACGCGATCCGCGCGACGGAGAGCTACCTCGGGATGGGGCGGGGCCAGAAGGTCGGCCTGTTCGGCTACTCCGGCGGCTCCATCGCGGGGGAGTGGGCCAGCGAGCTGGCGCCGTCGTACGCCCCCGAGCTCAACCTGATCGGGGCCGCGGTCGGTGGCCTCCCGGTCCACCTCGCGCACAACCTCGACTACGTCAACGGGAGCCAGGCCTGGTCGGGCGTCATCCCCGCGGTGCTGGTCTCGCTCGGCCGGGCGTTCGGCATCCCGGTCGCGAAGTTCACCAACCGGTACGGCAAGCAGGTGATGGCGGAGGTCCAGGACCAGTGCATCGGCTCGTTCAACGGCAACTATCCCGGGCTCCGTGTGGAGCAGCTGGTCAAGCGGAAGTACCGCCCGTTCCTGAAGGTCCGGCCGTTCGCGCGGACCATCAACAAGCTGATCATGGGCAGCGCTCCCGGCCACCCCGAGCTGCCGATGTTCATGGGTGTGGGCAACCACGACGGCACGGGAGATGACGTGATGATCGTCAAGGACGTGCAGGCGCTCGCCCACCAGTACTGCAGCCAGGGCGTCCCGGTCCAGCTGCGCGTGTACGACGGCGCCGCGCACACCGAGGCCGGCCTGCAGTTCTTCCCCGAGGCGATGGCCTTCCTGGGGCAGCGTTTCGCGGGGCTGCCGTTCGCCGGGAACTGTGCGGAGGTCCCCGAAGGCAACTCATTGGCTCCACTGAAGGTCCGAAAGAAGCGCGCCCAGCAGCAGCACCACCACCATCAGCACCGGCAGGAACATACAAGCTTCAACTAGTGTTGAGCGCGGTACCGACCTACCCGAGGAGATAGGTGCCATGCCCGCGATCACCGTCGACGACCTCACCGTTCTGCCCCGGCTGCGCGTGCCCGGGTTGGGCGACCAGCCGCGAGCCGTGTGGCAGGTGACCACCGCGCCGTCCGGCTACGAAGGCGAGGGCTTCCTGGTACGCCGGCCGTTGGCGGGGATCGACCTCCAGCACCTCGACCCGTTCATCATGATGGACCAGATGGGCGAGATCGACTACGCGCCCGGGGAGCCCAAGGGCACGCCGTGGCACCCGCACCGCGGCTTCGAGACCGTCACCTACATCATCGACGGCGTCTTCGACCACCAGGACAGCCACGGTGGCGGCGGCACCATCACCAATGGCGACACCCAGTGGATGACCGCGGGCTCCGGGCTGCTGCACATCGAGGCCCCGCCGGAGTGGCTGGTCCAGCAGGGCGGGCTCTTCCACGGCATCCAGCTGTGGGTCAACCTGCCGCGCGACGCCAAGATGAACAACCCGAAGTACCAAGACATCCGCTCCGGCGAGGTCCAACTGCTGACCACCGCCGACGCCGGTGCGCTGGTCCGGGTGATCGCCGGCAGCGTCGACGGGCACGCCGGCCCCGGCTCGACGTACACCCCCATGGCCCTGGTGCACGCAAGCCTCGAGCCCGGCGCCCGACTCGACCTGCCCTGGGACGTCGACTTCAACGCGCTCGTCTACGTGCTCAACGGCAGCGGCACCGTCGGCACCGACGCGCGGCCGCTCCGGATGGGACAGACCGCGGTGTTCGGCGCCGGCGACTTCCTCACCGTCGCCGCCGACGGGAGCCAGGAGAGCCGATCGCCCAAGCTCGACGTGATCGTCGTCGGCGGCCGCCCGATCCGCGAACCGCTCGCCTGGGCCGGGCCGTTCGTGATGAACAGCAAGTCCGAGGTGCTCGAGGCCTACGAGGACTTTCAGAAGGGCCGGTTCGGGCACATCCCCGTGTGAGGGTCCGTCTAGGGTCCATTCGTGGCCGAGATCTTCCGCGACTCGTACGGCGTACCGCACGTCCGCGGCAGCGACGTGCTCGACCTGGCCCGCGGGCAGGGGGATGCCACCGCGCGCGATCGGGCCTGGCAGCTGGAATACCAACGCCGGCGCGCCACCGGCACGGCCGCGGCGGTGTTGGGGCGGCGACAACTGGCGTGGGACGTGTGGGCCCGGCGGACCCGGGTCGTCGAGACCGCGCAGCGAGCGCTGGCCGGCCTCGACGACGAGACCCGCGCGTTCGTCACGGCGTACGTCGAGGGCGTCAACGCCGGACTGCATGCGGACGCGCCGGAGTTCGAGCGGCTCGGCATCGAGCCCGAGCCGTGGGAGGCATGGACGCCGCTGGCGGTCTTCCACGCCCAGCACCTGCTCTTCGCCAGCGTCCCCGGAAAGCTCTGGCACCACCGCGCGCGCGAGGTGCTCGGCGCGGACGAGGCGCTGCTCTCCCGGGACCCGGCGTACGGGTCGGGTAGCAACGCGTGGGCGGTCGGCGGGCTGCGCACGCGCAGCGGGAAGCCGCTGATCGGCGGTGACCCGCACCGGGTCTTCGAGTCGCCCGGCGTCTACGCCCAGGTGCGGCTCGCCGCCGAGGGCCCCGCAGATAGCTTGGACGTCTTCGGCTTCACCTTCCCCGGCGTGCCAGGCGTGCAGCACTTCGCGCACGCCGGCCAGGTCGCGTGGGCGATCACGAATGCGGTCGGCGACTACCAGGACCTGTTCGAGGAGTCGCTGGACGACGTGGTCGACGGTCGCGACGAGATCGTCGAGGTGCGTGGTGCCGACCCGGTGAGCGTCGAGGTGCTGGCCACCGAGCGTGGGCTGCTCTTCGAGGTCGACCGGGACAACGGGCGGGGGATCGCGCTCCGCGACGCCTCGACGGTGCTGGGCGACCTCGGCTTCGGTGCGCTGCTGCCGCTGCTGCGTTCCCGGACCGTCGACGACGTCGACCGCGCGCTGGACGCGTGGGTGGCCCCGGTCAACAACGTGGTCATCGCCGACTCCACCGGCGCGGTGCGATTCCGCAATGCCGGTCGGGTGCCGACCCGCAGTGACGACAACCGGCGCGGGATCGTGCCGGGACCGGGCGCCGACACGTGGTCGGGCTGGATCGAGCTGCCCCGGCACGACGTGCCGCCGGACGGTCAGGTCGTCACGGCCAACGAACGGCGCGGCAGCGAGAGTGAGCGAATCGGCAACGAGTTCGCCCCCCCGCACCGTGCGGCCCGGATCCATCAGCTCCTGCGCGGGGTCGACGACCTCACCGTCGCCGACTTCGCGGAGATCCACGCAGACGCGTTCGCCATCACGGCCCTGCCGCTGTGTGCCGCACTGCGCCAGGTGGCGCCCAACTCGCTCACCGAAGACCTCCTCGACACGATCCTCAGCTGGGACGGTGTGATGGCGGCCGACTCGCCGGGCGCGGCGGCGTTCGCGGCCTGGCGGTCGGCGCTCACCGTGCGGCTGTGCGCCGATCCGGTCTTCGCGCCGCTCCACGACGCCCAGGCGTACGGCGCCCTGTTCACGCCGTACCTCAACCTCGAGGCGAGCGTCGGCCTGGCCCTCGAACCCCTGCTGGGTGCGGGGCGGCCGTTCGGCATCGCCATCCACGAGCTCGCCGCCCTGGCGCTCGAGGACGTCGCGTCCGCGCGCCACCCCGCAACCTGGGGCGAGACCCACGTGTTCTCGCCGACCCACGGGTTCGACCTCGCCGACGACGACCTGGAGCCCCCCGCGGTCCCGGCGACGCCGTTGTCCGGCGACGTCGACACGGTGCGCTGCACCGGCTGGCTGCCGGGCGTGACCGACGAGGCCTACCGCGGCTCGGTCGCGCGCTATGTCTGGGACCTCGCCGATCCGGCCTCCAGCGGCTGGGTGGTGCCGATGGGCGCGTCGGGCGACCCTCGCTCCCCACACCACCTCGACCAGCACGCCGAGTGGACGGAGGCGCGTCTGGTCCCCGTCGAACTGGACTGGAATCTGCTCGAGCGGTCGGACTAGGGGCACGCTCGGCCCGGGAGAGTCGTACCCCGAGGTCACCTGGTTTCGACACGCTCGCTGCGCTCGCGGCTCAACCACCGGACGGTGGTTGAGCCCGGAGGCGCTCCGGCGCCGACGGTGTCGAAACCACCGCAGCGAAGGCAACCGCTCCACCATCGACCTAACTGGTGAGGCGTTTCTCGAACCACGCCTGGGCGTAGGGGTTGTCGTTGTAGCGCTCGATGTGGCGATAGCCGGCGCGCTCGTACATCGCGATCGCCTCCACCAGGGTGCCGTTGGTGTCCAGCCGCACCGTCTCGTGGCCGAGCTCGCGGGTGGCCTCTTCGAGATGCCGTAGGAGCCGGGACCCCATGCCCGCGCCGCGCCACTCGGGGTGCACCCACATCCGCTTGATCTCGCCCACCTCGGGCGACAGGGCCTGGACGCCTCCGCACGCGACCGGCTCGCCATCGCTGGTCGCCACGACGAAGGTGCCCGCTCCCGGCGCCATCGCCTCCTCGTCGTTCGCCGGCCCCACGTCGAAGCCCGTAGGGAACCGTTCGTCCAACTCGCGGAAGTAGCTCTGCATCGCCTCCCGGGCCCGCGGATCGCTCGGGTGTACGGCGCGGAGCTCGACGGTGGCGGCGCGGACGAGGAGGTCGGCCGTGGCCAGGGCGTCGGTGAGCCGCTCGCGCTGGCGGGGCGTCAGCGGATCCACCAGCCGTTGGGCCAACTGCTCGGAGCGGACGTCGAGTCGGTCCCGGAACCGCAGGCCCTTGCGGGTGAGCCGGACCGTACGTCGACGCCGGTCGTCGGGATCCGGAGCGACCGTCACCAGCCCGTCGTCCTCCAGCCGGCGCAGCTGGCGGGCGAGCTGTCCGGAGTCCAACCCGAGGCGGGCGCGCAGGTCGCGCACGGTCGTCTCGCCCGACCCGATCTCGAAGACCAGCCGGGCGGCCCCGAGCGGCAGGCCCAACCCGAGGAACGATTCGTCGAGGGCGCCGATGCGTTGGGTATAGGTGCGGTTGAACCTGCGCAACACCTCGGTCTCGTGCATTCTCTGACTCTAGTCAGAGAATGGGTCGACCGGTAGGGAGCGGTGTGTCGCAGTTCGGGACACCGGACCGGGCGAACGGCGGCCTAGGTTCGGCCACGTGGACGGACCGCGCGTCGCCCTCGTGACCGGCGCTGCCCAGGGACTCGGGCTGGCGATCAGCCGTCGTCTCCGCGCGCAGGGGTACGACGTCCTGATGGGCGACGTCAACGCGGATGGCGTCACCGACGCAGCGGCCGAGTTGGGCGGGACCGGCCTCGTCATGGACGTCACCGACGACGCCTCCGTCGCCTCGGCGTTCGACGCGCTCCACGGGAGAGCCCTCGACGTGCTCGTCAACAACGCGGGGCTGATCAGCCGGCAGCCGGCCCAGGAGTTCGACTCTGCGCAGTGGGAGCGCGAGATGGCCGTCAACCTCGGCGGCACCATGCGGTGCAGTCGCGCGGCGTACCCGCACCTGCGGCAGGCATCCAGTCCCAGCGTGGTCAACCTCGCCTCGGTCGGGTCGACGTTCGGGTTGCCCCAGCGGCTGGGCTACAGCACCGCCAAGTCCGGGATCCTCGGCCTCACCCGCACTCTTGCGGCGGAGTGGGGACCCGATGGCATCAGGGTGAACGCCGTCGCGCCCGGCTATATCGAGACCCAGATGATGCTCTCCGGGTTCGCGTCCGGAGCGCTGGATCGCGACCGACTCCTCGACCGGACGCCGCTCGGCCGGTTCGGAACCTCCGAGGAGGTCGCCGCAGCGGTGGCCTTCCTCGTCTCCGACGACGCGTCGTTCGTCACGGGCACGGTGCTGAAGGTCGACGGTGGGATCACGATCGACGGTTCGTTCCACGCGCGTGTCCCTAGCGATTCCGAGGTTGTGTCGAACTGACACAAGGGGCCGCTCCCCGACGGTCCTACCTTCGCGGCCAGCCGACGGGTGGTCCGCCGGCGGCGACCAGGGAGGTTCCCGCATGAAGGTGGGCGTCTACGTCTTCGCAACCGATCTCGACCTCGACCCGGGCCCGCTCGCGCTGGAGATCGAGCAGCGTGGCTTCGACAGCATGTTCTTCCCCGAGCACAGCCACATCCCGGTGTCGCGCGAGACCGACTACCCCGACTCGTACGGCGGCGGGGTGCTGCCCGACTTCTACAAGCGCACCTACGACCCGTTCATCTCGTGCTCCTTCGCGGCCGCGGCCACCTCGACCCTGGAGGTCGGCACCGGTATCGCGCTGCTCGCCCTCCGGGACGCCGTACACACCGCAAAGCTCGTCGCGTCGGTGGACCGGCTCAGCGGCGGTCGCTTCACCTTCGGAGTCGGCTTCGGATGGAACAAGGACGAGTACCTCACCCACGGCGTCGACTGGTCGACCCGGCATCGCAAGGTGCGCGAACAGGTGGCGCTGATGCGCGAGATGTGGACTCAGGACATCGCGAGCTACGACGGCGAACTGGTCTCACTGCCGCCGAGCTGGTGCTGGCCCAAACCCGTGCAGGAGGGTGGTCCGAAGGTCTACCTGGGCGGCTCCGGACCCGTGACGATGCGCCACGCCGCCGAGTGGGCCGACGTGTGGTACCCGACGCCACCGATGGCCGACCCGCTGCTCGAGGAGTCGATCCCGCGGTTCCGGGAGCTGCTCGCCGATGCCGGCCGCGACCCGGACTCGGTCCCGGTCGGTGTGGCTCCGGGCAGCTGCGACGAGGCCGAGCTGGAGGCGTACCTCCGCAACGGGGTGTCGCACATCAACTTCTTCCTCGGGGGAGAGAACCCCGCGCAGATGCTGGAGAACCTCGACGCCCTGGCCAAGCTGCGCACCTCGGTGCTGGGCCGCTGACCTGCGTCCCACTGACTCATGTCTCAAACTGACACGCGCTCCGAGACCCCCGGGTTCCTACGTTTCAACACGTTCCGGCCCGTGTGTGACACCAGTCACGCGCCGGTGAGACCGAAGGGAGGGAGCCGGTGACGCTCGTCGCCGAGCCGGCCGTCGAGAGCGGCCTCTCTCACCGCAAGCCGTTCCGCATCCCCGGTCAAGGCATCCTGCTCGCCAACGTCGCGCTCGTGCTCGTCGGCCTGCTGATCCTCGACGTGCACATCTTCAGCCGGGCCAGCCTCTCGACGCTCACCCCGACCATCGGCGTGATGATCCTGATGGCGCTGGGTCAGGCGTTCATCATCGGGACCGGTGGCATCGACCTGAGCATCCCGTCGACGACGACCCTGGTCGGCGCGATCGTGCTGAAGGAGGCGAACGGCGACAACGGCGCACTGCTGGCCGCGGTCGCGATGGCGCTGGTCGTCTGCATCGGCATCGGCCTGGTCAACGGGCTGCTCGTGGAGGTGACCCGGCTCGACGCGCTGGTCGTCACGCTGGCGACCGGCCAGCTCATCGCCGGCGTCACCCGCATCTACCGCGGACCGGTGCTGTCGATCTCGACGGTGCCGTCCGACCTGTCGGACTTCGCCCGCAGTTCGGTCGGCAACATCAGCATCATCCTGATCCTCGCCATCGCGGTGGCGGCGCTCATCGCGCTCTGGATGAAGTTCCACACCTCGGGGCGACGGCTCGCCGCCAGCAGCGTCGCCCGACCGGCCGCTGAGAACAGCGGCCTGGCCGCGGCCCGCCAGCGGATCACCGCCTGGATGGTCGGCAGCCTCATCGTCGGCGTGGGCGCCGTCCTGCTCGCGGGCCGGATCGCCACGCCCGACCTCACCTTGGGACAGCCGTACCTGCTGACCCCGATCGTCGCCGTGGTACTCGGCGGTGCGGCCCTTTCGGGTGGTCGCGTCCGGCCCGCGGCGACGGCGCTCGGCGCGGTGTTCCTCGTCGTGCTCGAGCACATCCTCCGGGTGCGCGGCTACTCCTCCGGAGTGTCGCTCGCCTTCCAGGGCCTCGTCCTCGGGGTCGGGCTCACCCTCGTCGTCGCGTCCAAGAGCCTGCGCTGGTCGAGGCTCGCGCGGCGCGACGGCAGCACCTCCAGTGGTCGGTCCGTCCCGGACCAGGCCGTGAACCAAGAGAACCAGGAGTAATTCAATGGGCAACCTGATGCGCCGCCGCGGCGGCCTGGGTCGCAGGAGATCAGCGCTGGTCGCCGGTCTTGCCGCGACGCTGCTCGTGGTCACCGCCTGCGGGTCCGACGACTCGAGCGCCGGGGGAGGAGGTAGCGGTAGCAGCGGCGGCTCGGACAGCGACACCTCGGCCCTCGACTCGATCACCGACGAGCAGGCGCAGGAGATGGCGAACCTCGCGTTCGGCACGACCGACATCGCCCTCGACAGCCTCGACCCCGTGGTCCAGGAGGCGTTGAAGCGTTCGGCGATCGAGCTGACCCAGGAGCAGAAGGACAAGGCGTTCGAGTGCTGGCAGGCCACGACGTGTGACGTCGGGGACGGCGACATCACGCTCGGCATCGCCGACGGCTTCGGCGGCAACCTGTGGCGCAAGGTCGCCAAGATGGAGATCATCCTGCAGGCGATGACCTACCCGGAGATCGGGAAGATCATCTTCACCGACGCCAACGCCGACCTGCCGACGTTCCTCTCCAACGTCCGGAGTCTCTCCTCCCAGGGCGCCACCGCGATCGTCAGCTACAACGACTTCGGCGCCGCCGCGCTCCCGGCGTTCCAGGCCGCGCAGGCCGCCGGTGCCAAGGTGTCGACGTACGTCGGTCCGACCCCCGACGCGCCGCCCGACTCGCTGTCCAACCAGGTCACGGGCGACGTGTGCGCGATGGGCGAGGAGATGGGCAAGGTCGCCACGGAGGACCTCGGCCTCACCGGTGAGCTCGCCATCCTCAACGGCACCCCGGGCAACCCGCAGGGCGCGGCGTGGAACAAGTGTCTGATCGACACCCTGCCCGACGGCACCTCGATCGGTCAGTCCGTCGACACCGACTGGACGCTGGCCGGGGCGTTCGACGCCGGCTCGGCGCTGGTGAGCTCCGGCACCGACTACGGCGCCATCTTCTACGACTACGCGGACCCGATCCCGCAGGTCGTCGAGGCGTACCGCAAGGGTGGCAAGCAGGTTCCGGCGATCATCACCTGGACCTCGAACAACGGCATGGCCAAGGTCTGGGAAGAGGACCTGGGCACGCCGCAGGAGTGGCCGCTGTACCACACCAGCGCCCTCACCTGGGAGAGCCGGGCCTCGCTCACCGCGGTCATGGACCAGCTCCTCAACGGCACCGAGGTCGAGCCGGTGATCATCGTCCCGCGGCCCTTCGTCAAGGCCGAGAAGGGCTACTACCTGCCGGATCGTCCCGACGACTACCCAGGGCCCAGCGCGCTCGTCCCTGACGACGTGATGACCCAGATGCTCAGCGAGGGCTGAGCCCGCAGAACCCAGCCGGGGGTGGGTCGACCCCACCCCCGGCCGGGCCACTCCCAGCCACGAACCAGCCACGAACCACCCCGACGCCGAAGAGGTGCCGACCGTGCCCGACTCCACTCCCGCCGCCGTCCGCGCCCGCGAGACGGTCGGGTCCGCGAGTGCCCCGCTGCTGGCGGCGACCGGACTCTCCAAGCGGTACGCAGCGGTCCAGGCCCTCGAGGACGTCAGCCTGAGCCTCGCGACAGGGGAGATCCACGCACTCGTAGGTGAGAACGGCTCGGGCAAGTCCACGCTGGTGGGCATCGTGAGCGGCACGGTGGTGCGCGACCAGGGCGAGCTGGTCATCGCCGGTGAGGTGGTGACCTCGGCCCGCCCCGCGGTCTCGCAGCGGCACGGTGCGATCACGGTCTTCCAGGACGGCTCGCTCATCGGTGAGCTGACCGTGGCGCAGAACCTCTTCCTCGGCACCGACCCGGCGCACCGCCCGCGGTTCGGCCGGATGGAGGCGTGGGCGCAGGAGCTGCTCAACTCCTACGGCTTCGACATCGACACCACGCTCCGAGCTTCCGCCCTGCCGCCCGGTGACCGGCAGCTGGTCGAGATCGTCCGTGCCGTCGCGGCGGAGCCGAAGGTCCTCATCCTCGACGAGGCCACCTCCGCACTCGACTCGCACGGCGTCGACATCGTCCTGGAGCTGATGCGTCGGGTCGCCGCCAGCGGCAGCGCCGTACTGTTCGTCACCCATCGGCTCTCGGAGGTGATGCGGGTCGCGCACCGGGTCACCGTGCTGCGCGACGGCCTCTTCCAAGGCACCTACGACGCCGGGGAGGTCACGCCCCAGAAGCTGGTCGAGTTGATGGCCGGCACCCGGGTCGACCTGGAGTTCCCCGACCGGTACGCCGGCGAGGAGACCGAGACGGTGATGGCGGCTCGTGGTCTCGAAGGGCTCGGCTACGGGCCGGTCGACCTCGACCTGCACGCTGGCCAGATCGTCGGCATCGCCGGAGCCGAAAGCAACGGCCAGCTTCCGCTGCTCAAGGGGTTGGCCGCGATCGGCGACAACGGCGGCACGGTCGAAGTCGCCGGCAAGCGGCTTCGCTCGTACGGCAGTGCCGTCGACCAGGGCGTGGTCTACCTGAGCTCGAACCGGAAGACGGAGTCCCTGTTCGGCGGCCTCACCGTCGGCGACAACATCGGGCTCGGTGTCCTCGACGACCTCTCGTCCGCGGGAGTCATGCGGGTGGGGAAGGAGCGCCGGTTCGTCGACGGCGCCATCGACCGCTACCGGATCCGCATCGGCCACCCGGGCCAGCTCCCGACGGAGCTCTCCGGCGGAAACCAGCAGAAGGTCGCCCTGGCCAGAGTGCTCGCGATGCAGCCCAAGGTCGTGCTCATCGACGAACCCACCCAGGGTGTCGACGTACGCTCCCGGCTCGACATCTACCGCTTCCTCCGCGCCATCGCCGACAGCGGCAGCGCCGTGGTCGTGGTCAGCTCGGACGCTTCCGAACTCGCCGGTCTCTGCGACCGGATCGTCGTGATGAGCCGCGGGAAGGTCACCAGCGAACTGGCCGGCGTGGGTGCGACGGAGGAGTCAATCGTCGGGGCGTTCGCCGTCGAGCACGAGCTCGCCGCGGACGCCGAGGTGGTCGGCGAGGACGTCGCCGCCGCGATCAGCGAGACCGCGACGCCGGTCCGGCGGCGTTCGTGGCTTCGTCGCAAGGTCAGCGCCGACGGCATCCGACTGGCCGCGCTGGTGGTCTTGATGATCGGCCTCGCGCTGTTCGCGAACTCCAAGAACGACACGTTCCTCACCGAGCCCGGCATCTACAACGTCGCACTCCTGGCGCTGCCGCTCGTCGCTGTGGCGGCGGCGCAGTACTTCGTGCTCCTGGTCGGCGGTATCGACGTCTCGGTGGGCGCGGTGATGACGCTGTCGCTGATCCTGATGTCGGAGTGGGCCTCGGAGGGCGGCGCCGCGAAGGTGCTGTTCATCGGTCTCGCCATCTCCGTGGTGCTCGGCATCGCCGTCGGCGGCGTCAACGCCGTGCTGGTCGAGAAGGTCGGCATCTCGCCGGTCATCGCCACGATCGCCACGCTGGGCGTCGTCTCCGGCATCGCGTACATGTTGCGGCCGACCGCCGAAGGGCTGATCTCGTTCGCGCTGGCCGAGAAGCTGATGCTCAAGAAGGTCGGCCCGATCCCGGTGTCGCTGATCGTGCTGATCGTCATCCTGATCATTGTCGACGCGTGGTTCCGGCGTACGGGTGCCGGCCTGCGGACCCGCGCGGTCGGCCTGAACGGGCAGTACGCCACTCGGCTCGGCATCGCGGCCGGCCGGACCAGGGCGCTCTGCTACGTCATCTGCGCCGGCGTGGCCGGTATCGCCGGCGTCATCCTCGCGGCCCAGATCGGGCTCGGCGACCCCAACGCGGGCAACTCTTACACGCTGCTCGCCATCGCCGCACCGGTCCTGGGTGGTGCCGCGCTCTCCGGCGGCCACGGCTCGCTCGTCGGCACCGCGATCGGCGCGGGCATCCTGGTGCTCTCCCAGAGCCTGGTCGCCGTGCTCGCGCTCGACGACGGCACCAGCTTCGTCTTCGCCGGCGTGCTCACGCTCCTGGCGCTGCTCAGCTCGGGCGAGTCGATCGCGCGGGTGCGACACCTGGTCCGCGGGCGCCTCGCGCGCTCCTGACCGCACCCTCCTTCTACTCGAGAGGCACTCAACGATGGGCAAGCTGGACGGACGTACGGCCGTGGTCACCGGGGGCGCCTCCGGAATCGGCCTGGCCTCAGCGAAGGCCTTCGCCGACGAGGGGGCGACCGTCGTCCTCTGGGACCTCGACGCCGAGGCTCTGGCCGTCGCCGTCAAGGACATCGAGAACGACGGCGGTACGGCGTACGCGGTGGAAGCCAACGTCTCTGCACGCGACTCGGTCGAGGCAGCCGCCGCCCGCACGGTCGAACTGGCCGGCGAGGTCACCGTGCTGATGAACAACGCCGGCATCCTCGACGACTACGCACCCATCCTGGAGACCGACGAGGACCTCTGGGACCGGATCATCGGCGTCAACCTCACCGGCGTCTACCGGGTCACCCGTGCCCTACTGCCCTCCATGCTCGCTGCCGGCGGCGGCACCATCGTCAACACCTGCTCGATCGCGGGCCTCGTCGCCGGTGGCGGCGGTACGGCGTACACCGCCTCCAAACACGGCGTCCTCGGCCTCACTCGCCAGCTCGCCTTCGACTACGGCCAGCAAGGCATCCGCGTCAACTGCATCTGCCCCGGCGCCGTCGAGACCGGCATGACCAAAGAACTCTTCGCCGCCGGCGAGGCTGCCGTCATGGACTCCGTCAACAGCGTCCCCGCCGGCCGCTACGCCCAGCCTGAGGAGCTGGCTCGGCTGGCGTTGTTCTTGGCTAGCGAGGACTCCTCGTTCTCGCATGGCGCGGCGTTTGTGGCTGATGGGGGTTGGACGATTCGGTAGGGAGGTCGGTGTCTGGCCTTGCACGGCCTTGGTTGAGATGGACAGCCGCCGCACGAGGCGCTGCGGATCCGGATGAGCGCTGCGACCCCGTGCGACCGCAGCGTCGACGCCGCGACGTACGCCCGTCTTGGGCGGCCGGTTTGACGCACGCGGTGGCAGTGGACCCCACTTCGGTCGGTAACAGGCTCTACCGTGGGCACGTGCAATCCACTGCGGCATGCCCGCTCCGATCGCACCCCGGCGCTATCCCGCGGACGTGGGTGGGAAGAGATCTGATCCAGACGCGACTGCAATCGCTGTACACCAACCATGCTCCCCTCGTCGGCCGATGTGACTTGCTAATCGGGTCGACTGGTTTGGGCAAGTCGGCGCTCCTCGAATGGGTGTCGCAGGCGGCGGCGCAGGATGGCCGGCCGGTCGTCCGCGTTACCGTTTCCGGACCCACGGCTGCCGCTGCCGGTCTAGGTGCCGCAATATCCGATGCGGTCAATCGACTTCGCGCTGCGAGATCGATCGTCGCCAAGGCGACTCAGGTAGTACGCAGGGTGCCAATAAGGATCACGACGCCTTGGACCGAGTACGTTGAACGTGCTGAGAGCCCGGCAACTTCCGCCCTCGCCGCAGCGCTGCTTGAGCTCGACACTCTGGCTCGCGAACTCGATGCGCCGGCTCTGCTCGTACTTGACGAGGTCCACGCTCTCGACGCGGATTCAGCCGAAGCCTTGGTCTACTCTCTCGTACGAGACAACGAGTCCATAGTTCAGGTGATTGCGGCTGGATTGACGTCGGCGTACGACAAGCTGGTATTGAACACAATGATGACCATCGCCCCTCGCATGTTTAACGCCATAGAACTCGATCTCCTTGAGCCTGAAGATTCTTGTCGGCTTCTCCGCGACACAGCGGCTCTTGCGGGTGTCACGTGGTCCAACCGGGTAGTCGAGGCGGCGGCGCAAGCGGCTGGGGGCTCGCCATACGAGCTCCAGACGATCGGCGAATACCTGTGGGGTCTGCATGGCGAGGCAGAACTCTTGGAGGCGATTGAGTCATACGCCGAGGATCGAAACCGCAACATGTTGCGACTTGTTGGCAGACTCCCTCGGCCTGCCGTCGGCTTGCTCCTTTCGGTCTCAAATCGTGGTCCGGACGGCGTACCCCTTCTTCACGCGCGTGGTTCTGCAGCTAGCGATGACGAATTCTTTTCAAGCCTTGACACGCTTGAGCGAGTTGGCCTAGTCAATGTCGACCCCGAGCAGCGCGTGCGGGTCACCGCTGGGCCCGAGGTGGTCGCGCAGGTCCTGGAACTGCGCATTGAACTGGAGGCCCTGGAGTCCGGCCCAGATAATGACAGACCTTCGTCGGACTAGGTCGGAGCAGGTCGTCCAGCTGTGATCTTGCCTAAGGTGTCTTTCGAACCTGTCTGCTAAGTCGGTTGCGTGCACCGCCAGGTTGAGCACCCGCGTTTCACGTGCGCCGGAGGAATGCGCGTACTGGTCCCGACCGGCCCTGGATACGTGAATACGTCCGCAGGGACGAGGCTCATCGTAGGACGACGCCGGACGCCGAACCGCCGTGCAACGAGCACGATGCTCACGTTTGTACGCAAGTAGAGGCATCGACGTAACTAGCCTGATCGTGGGTCGCGTCGACGTGCCTAGGGAGCCCTGCCGCGCCGGTCGAGGTCTAGGGTGCCGACCATTGGGGCCCTGAAGATGACGGCACCGGATCCCGGGTCCCGCTGGAACGTCGGTAGCGTCGCGACGTTCTCGAGCCTTGTCGAGATAGTTTCGTTGGATCCCAGGGAGACGATCACGGCGAACGTTCCGGCTTCGCTCAGCGATTCAAACTGCGGATGGGCGGCGAGGGAAGCGGCGATCTTTTCAACATCATATGTCCAACTACGAGTTTGACCACTCGCAATCTGTTGCCGTTCCAGATCGAACGGTGTCAATAACCAGTCCGGCTCCAGGGTGAGGACGATCGGCGGAGCGTGACTCGTTGCGAACTTCGCAATGAGGGCGCTCACGCTGACCGGAGTCCTACCCTCGTTCCGCACGGCAATTTCGATGGCGGGTCGATTAATCTGCCGACCTCCGCTCCGATAAGTGTTGAATCCCGCACAATCGGCGGTGACAATCCAGCCGTTCTTGCGGTGCTGAACCGCAGCGAGAATTACAGCCACCACCGCGGCGAGGGCGCCGATCCAGGCCAGTAGGGTCACGGTGTCCACGTTTCTCCTTGTATGCGAAGTGACGAAAGCGTCTGGTCGCGGCTGCTCAGAGTGGTTGAACACGCAATCGGTCCAGCAAATCGTCATCCTCGATGGCTAGGAATGGGCGAAACGCCGGGTGGATGCGAAATCTGGACGGTCGACCCGTCCGACGCGCGGTGAGGCGCTCAGCCAGCAACGCGTTTCTGCGTTCTGCCGCCTCATCACTGAAGAAATCAAAACGTTCTTCATCTGTTTCGCGGCCAAGAAAAGACGATCTTAGAAGAGTTCCGAGCATCTCTTGCTTGTCGGAGCGACCCGACTTCTCGAGTACCTGTGCAACCTCCGCAGGTTCAAGCGTCGCTGGCAGGCCAACGAATTCAAATAGAAGGTCACCGAGACCCGACTCTGGCTCGCTTTCTACTTGCAGCGCCTCAAACGCGAACCTTGAGTACTGATCCTCGGCCTCAAGTATGTCCTGTTCAGAGACCTTGGCGTGCCGGTTGTTCACCGCGACCATCACGGATGCGTTGCACAGATTGATCAGATCCCGTGGGCGTGGGAGTGATCGCCAGAGTAAGTACTCGCGGGTCGGGAGTCCACGTACTTGCTCCTCGAATACCTGGCTCCAGACCGTGGTCGGGTCGACCTCTGAGTCGGCTTGCGACGATGCAAACCGATCCTCAATGACCCGCGCCAAGAGCTGCGGGTTATCCCAGCGGATCTGGAGTTGCTCAATCTTGTCGGGCTCGCGAGCATGACGCACGACCATGCTGAATATGTCAGCGCGAAGAAACACGCTCAGACTGACGTTGACCCTTTGTTTCCAGCTGTAATCCCGAGTGAATTCGACCGAAACTCTTCCCACCGCTGCGAGAAGACCAAAAATGACGCGTGAGAGCCTCTCAAAATCAGCCCCTCGATCCCATGCCTTGTCCAAGTTGTCCACGAAGATCGCGACACGCTGTCGGTCATGTAGTGCGTCGCCTAGCAATCGACGCAATTCGACCAAGAGTGATGCGTGCAGCTTTGTGTTCAGGTACGCTCGGGCATCCTCGACTCCATCCGGAATGTCGCTCGCATCGCTCCGAAGTTCATCGATCGCGCGTTCTAGGCGAATTGAGAAATCTTGATCTGTCCCAATGCCATGCTCCTCAAGATGAGCGCGCAGCATGTCTAGCGACGAGCCGCTCGCGATGCCGGCAGGTCTAAGCTCCCCCTCGTGGACCGCTGCGCATGCTATTTCGCAATAGAGCAAGTACTGCCACAGTCCATCGACCAAGTAGTCAACCGTCGCCTTCTCCGGAAGAGATCGCAAGACCTTCAATAGCGATTCGAACTCGTAGCCTGTGGGTTTTATGATCGTCACGAGGTTGCGCCGGTCGCGCGCCAATTCGTCGGCTGCGCGGAGCATAGTCGCTGTCTTCCCAGTTCCCTTCCGCCCAACGAAGAGCACCGTCCCCGGTGACATCACGCGCTGAAATTCAGCAGTCTCGACGAAGTAGTAAGGAAGGTCGTCTGCTTCGTACTCAGCTACGTACTCGCCAAATCGCTCGGGAAGGCCCATCGCGATCTGCAATCCAATCGGCCCCGCCGACAGCGAGGTCGGCAGCTCGTCGAGCCACCTGTCGATGTGATCAACAACGTGCTTTGCACTTGAGAACGTGTACAAGAGGTCTTGGTAGTCGATCGGTGGCTGAAACCCTTGCTCCGCCGTCAGCAGCACCGTCCGATCCAAGCCGGCCGCCAACCCTGCCACCAGGCTTGCACGCGCGTTGTGTGTGTTCGCGCGGGTCCGCGTCGGCCCGAGCAAGTAGACGAGCGCGGCCGCCGACTTGCACACCAATTCCGCGTACCAAGCGAGAGGCGCGTACCCCCGTTCGTCCTCGTCAGCCCGGAGGACGGCCAGATTCTTTCTTCTTGTGAGTGCTCGGTCGATATTGCGCGGGGCGTCCCCGCGGAGGCTCGTCGGGAAGTAGAAGAGCGTGCGCGAATCAGCGCTGACGCTCAGGGCTGCCGTCACACCGTCCCATGCAGTGGGCCTGTCGATCAGTCCCGCATGTTCCGCTACGAAGAGCGACGCCAGAGCCTCTGAGTCACCTTGGTAGTCGGAGTATCCAAGGCCGGAGAGGAGACCGAAGGTCTTCCAGTTGCGGGTCGCCGCCTCGTCGGTGCTGTCGACCAAGAGCCAGATGTGCTTGTTCTGAGCCATCGCATAGCCGACTTCGAATAGCACGTTCCAGTTCAAGTCGCTGACTTCCGCGACAACGACTGAGGAGTCCCGGATGCGCTGTTGGATGGTGCCGATCAGAAGCGAGCCAGTCGTCTGCATGGCCTCCCAAGTCAGGACTCGAAGTCCGGTTCGCCTAGCAATGATTTTCGCTCCCTCGCGCATCACCTCCGCGCGAAGCGGGTTGCTGCCGGGGTAGGCGAAGAAGACATCTGTTGAAGGCTCGCTAGGCATGCGGTGAGCATGCCCTACGGCACCCCCAGACTCGGCGAGATTTGCCGATCACGCGAACGGGCTTCGTCGAGTACCGGAGACCCTGTTTAGCTGGGCGCTCCTGGCGATCGTCCTTGCGACATCGTGGACGGAGTGACGCTGCTCGACGACGACACGTTGATCTCGGCGGATCCGGACGTCCTTTGCACGGTGACTGCGGGTTGGGGATGACCTGAATCGGGATGTCGGTGGTCGCGTTTAGCGTGTGATCTATGAGGGATCTCGGAGAAGCGGCAGCGAGTGGTGCGGGTGCGACCGCATCTGCTGCTGGGCTGTCTGGGGTGCTGCCGAGCCACGCAGCGATCGCGGCGTTCGCCTCGCAACTGGCGGCCGATACGGAAGAACTGTCCGACGCTGAGCGGGTTGAGGTGATCCGGGCGTTGGAGGTCCTCAAGTGCACAGCCGAAGGCGCCCAGGCGCGGGTCACCGCGGAGTTCGACGCCTCCCAACGTGCCGTAGCCGCGGCGGCCGGGGTCCCGGTCGAGCGGCAGGCACGTGGGATCGCAGCGCAGGTGGCGTTGGCGCGTCGGGAGTCACCCAAGCGGGGTCAGTCTCACCTCTTGCTGGCCCGGGTGTTGCGTGACGAGCTGCCCCACACCGAAGCTGCTCTGCGTTCG
>ERZ761607.1697-NODE-1697-length-26102-cov-8.094598_pt1 | contig 26102 bp, 21 predicted proteins | sample MGYA00511164_ERZ761607 | MGnify/ENA primary metagenome ERZ761607 (study PRJEB28899, sample SAMN02445080) | bioreactor sludge metagenome | biome: EBPR sludge | place: Australia: Brisbane, Thorneside Wastewater Treatment Plant | collected 2011-06-22 ... | reverse complement strand
TTGCGGGCGGCCTCGGCGCGGCTTACTTCCGCTTGGGCGGCCTCGGCTTGAGCGGCTTTGCGGGCGGCCTCGGCTTGAGCGGCTTTGCGGGCGGCCTCGGCGCGGGCTTCTTGACGGCGCGCCGACTCCGCCGCGCGGATGGCTTCATCGCGGGCAGCCGATGATTCCTGCTGCGGCGCTTGATTGACGGCGGTTTTTTGCGCCGCTTCGAGGCGGATCGCTTCAGTCTTGGCGCGGGCGCTGCGTTCGGCTTCAGCCTTGGCGCGGGCGCGCTCCGCTTCGGCGCGCGAGGCTTGGCGGTCGGCTTCCGCCTGCGCCCGAGCGGCGGCGATGCGTTCGGCTTCGGCCTTGGCTCTGGCTTTCGACGAGGCTTCCTGTGCCGCCTTGCGCCGCGCCGCTTCTTCTTGAGCGGCTTTGGCGACCTCGGCCTCGGCGGCGTCCGCCGCGGGCGGCGGGCGTCGCGCCGTTTGCGGTTGCGGCGACGGCTGCCGGGTCGGGGGCGGCGGCTCGGGGATGCTGGATAGATTCCTGGCCGGTTCGGCCGGTTCCCGGACCGCCGGTGTTTCGGGCCGTGGGGCGGTTAAGGGCGCGGTAACGGCTTCGCTGGGCGGCGACGGCGCGGCTTCGGGCGCAGCCTCGGGTGCGGCTTCGGGCGGTTTGGGGGCGGGTTGGGGTTGGGTGAAGGTCAAACCCGATTGCGGTCTCGGCCGCAGCGGTGGGGGTCGGCTGGGGGCCGGCGAGGCGGTCGCCGACGGGTCTTGCTTCTCCTCCATCAATTCGGGAATAAAGATGACCACCAGCGCCGCAACGACGGCGGCCCCGACCAGACGTTGAGCTAAACGGCTATCCATGGTTAAACCTCCGTTGCAAGCGATAGAGGAGCGTTGGAAACCCACGGCCGCGCGGCCAACACCGGCGCGACGGTGTGAAACGAGCCAAAGACGACGATTCGGTCGCCCGGAGCGGCGATGGTTTTCACGGTCTGGCAGGCCTCGATAATCTCGTTTTCAGGGGTTGCGCGCTGGCCTTCATCCCACAATCGCGCGGCGAGTTCCTCGCCGGTGCGGCCGCGCGATCCGCCGAGCGTGACCGGATGCCAGCTGTCCACCTCGCCGGTCAAGCTTCGGATGATGCTATCGGCATCCTTATCCGCCAGCAATCCCACCACGGCGAAGGTTCGGCCCGAGCAAGGCCGATCCCGCAAATTCTCGGCCAGCACCCTGGCGGCATGCGGATTATGCGCAACGTCGAGAATCCACTCAACCGGGCCAGGGACGATTTGAAATCGTCCGGGGATATGCGCCGCCGCCAAGCCGGCGCGCAGGGCGTCCGGGCCGACGGGAAGACGGTGGCGCAGGCTGGCGAGCGCGGCGAGCGCGGCGGCGGCGTTGCCGATTTGATGTTCGCCGCTCAACGCCGGGAGCGGTAGCGCATCGAGTTGGCTTTCGCCGTCGCACCAACGCCAATGCTGGCCGGCGCGAGCGAAATTGTAGTCGCGGCCGACCAGCAACAGCCGCGCGCCTATCGCCCGGGCGTGGTCCAGCAGCCGCGCGGGCGGGTCGGGATCGGCGCAGATCGCCGGGCGGTCCGGTCGAAAAATACCCGCTTTTTCATAGCCGATGCTTTCGCGGTCCGGCCCCAGCCATTCCACGTGGTCGATGTCGATGCTGGCCACCAGCGCGGCGTCCGCGTCGATGACATTGACCGCGTCCAGCCGGCCGCCGAGGCCGACTTCCAGCACCGCGACCTCCACGCCCGCGTCCCGGAACAGCTCCAACGCCGCGAGCGTGCCGAACTCGAAATAGGTCAACGACCGTTCGCCGCGCGCGGCGTCGATGCGGGCGAACGCGCCTTGGATCGCCGCGTCGTCGGTTTCCGCGCCGTCGATGCGGATGCGTTCGTTGTAGCGCAGGAGATGGGGCGAGGTGTAAGCACCGACGCGGTAGCCAGCCGCGCGCAGCATCGCCTCCAGAAAAGCGACGCACGAGCCTTTGCCGTTGGTGCCGCCGACCGTGATGGCGGCATGAGAGGGCGGTTGCGGCTGCAAGCGACGCAGCACCGCCCGAACCCGATCCAAGCCCAATTCAACGGCGCGAGGGTGCAGGGTTTCCTGCCAGGACAGCCAGTCGGCGAGGGTAGCGAAACGCGGTTCGGGCATGGCGTGCGGACCGTCGCCGGACTCAGGTCGCCAGGGTGTCCCGGCCGGTCAGCATCGCCAGCAGCGAAGCCAGGCGGTCGCGCAACTCGCGCCGGTCCACGATCATGTCGATCGCGCCGTGCTCCAGCAAAAACTCGCTGCGCTGGAAACCGGCCGGCAACTTTTCCCGCACGGTTTGTTCGATCACCCTCGGTCCGGCGAAGCCGATCAACGCTTTCGGCTCGGCGATATTGATGTCGCCCAGCATCGCGAAGCTGGCGGAAACGCCGCCGGTGGTCGGGTTGGTCAGCACCGACAGGTAGGGGATGCCGTGCTCGGCCAGCCGGGTCAGCGCCGCGCTGGTTTTGGCCATTTGCATCAGCGACACCAGGGCCTCTTGCATCCGCGCCCCGCCGCTGGCGGCGAAGCAGACGAACGGGCTGTGCTCGTGCAGGGCGGTTTGCGCGGCGCGGACGAAGCGCTCGCCCACCACCGAGCCCATGGAGCCGGCCATGAAGGCAAACTCGAAGGCAACGGCGACGACTGGAATGCCCTTGAGCCGGCCGCGCATGGCGATCAGCGCGTCTTTTTCGTTATGGGCTTTTTGCGCCTGCGCCAGCCGGTCGCGGTATTTTTTGCTGTCTTTGAATTTCAAAAAATCGGTCGGTTCGATGCCCTCGCCGATTTCGGTGGGTCCATCCTCGTCGAGAAAACCCAGCAAGCGCTTGCGGGCTCCAATCGCCATGTGATGGCCGCATTTGGGACAGACCTGCAGGTTGCGCTCCAGTTCGGTGCCGTAAAGCACCGCGCCGCATTCCTCGCACTTGTTCCAAAGTCCTTCGGGAACCTGATGCTTGTTGCGGCCGTCGGTGCGAATTCGCGATGGGACCAGTTTTTCGTACCAACTCATAACGATATCCGGCGTGGCAAGGTGATCGGTTCGGACGTCGGGCGAGGGGCTCGGCGAAACGCGGCTCAGTCGGCCACCGCGGCGGGCGCGCCGACCTGATCCATCGCCCGACGCATCGCGCCCAACAGCGCGGCAACCTCGCGGCGCATCCGTTCGGGCTCGTCGGCCAGTTCGGCCATTTTGGCGACCAAGGTGCTGCCGACCACCACGGCGTCGGCGACCTCGGCGATGGCGGCGGCGGTCGGCGGGTCTTTGATGCCGAAGCCGACGCCCACGGGCAGCTCGGTCCGGGCGCGAATCGCCTCCAGTTTGGCCGCGACCTCGGCCACGTTTAGCGCCGCCGAACCGGTGACGCCTTTCAGCGAAACGTAATAGAGATAGCCGCGCGCCAGGCGGGCGGTGTGTTGGATGCGCTGGTCGGAACTGGTGGGCGCGAGCAGGAAAATGGGCGCGATGCCGGCCTTATCCAGCAACTCCACCGTTTCGGCGGCTTCTTCCGGCGGTAGATCGACGGTCAGCACGCCGTCCACGCCGGCCTCGCGGGCGGCGGCGGCGAAGGCGGCGTGGCCCATCCGCTCGATGGGATTGAGATAGCCCATCAGCACCAGCGGGGTTTCAGCGTCGGATTGGCGAAATTCGCCGACAAGTTCCAGCACCTTGCGTAAGGACATGCCCTGCGCCAGCGCGCGCTCGCACGCCTTCTGGATCACCGGACCATCGGCCATCGGATCGGAAAACGGCACGCCCAATTCGAGGATGTCCGCCCCGGCGTCGACCAGCGCGCGCAGCATGGGGACGGTCAGTTCCGGGCGGGGATCGCCGGCGGTGATATAAGGAATCAGGGCCTTGCGACCGGCGCGGCGCAAGTCTTGAAAGCGGCGGGTGATGCGATTCATGCGGTAAAACCCATTAAAGTTGGATGCCTTCCAGCGCGGCGACCGTGTAAATATCCTTGTCGCCGCGTCCCGACAGGTTGATCACGATCCGCTGATCGGAGCGCAGGGTCGGGGCGAGTTTGGCGGCGTAGGCCAGGGCGTGGCTGCTTTCCAGCGCCGGGATGATGCCTTCGGTGAGGGTGAGATCGTGGAAACCTCGGAGGGCTTCGTCGTCGGTGACGGCGACGTATTGAGCCCGGCCGATGTCCTTGAGCCAGGCGTGTTCCGGCCCGACGCCGGGATAGTCCAAACCGGCGGAAACCGAATGCGTTTCCACGATCTGACCGTCTTCATCGTTGAGGAGATAGGTGCGGTTGCCGTGCAGCACGCCGGGGTTGCCCGCGCACAGCGTGGCGGCGTGGCGGCCGGTGTCGATGCCCGCGCCCGCCGCCTCGACGCCATAAATGGCGACCTCGGCGTCGTTCAGGAACGGGTGGAACAGGCCGATGGCGTTGGAGCCGCCGCCGACGCAGGCGACCAGCGCATCCGGCAGACAGCCGCAGTCGGCCAGCATCTGCTCGCGGGTCTCGCGGCCGATCAGCGCCTGGAATTCGCGCACCATCAAAGGATAGGGATGCGGGCCGGCGACGGTGCCGATCATGTAAAAGGTGTCATCGACGTTGGTCACCCAGTCGCGCAGGGCTTCGTTGAGGGCGTCTTTGAGGGTGCGGGAACCGGAATCCACCGGCTGGACGGTCGCGCCCAGCAACCGCATCCGATAGACGTTCAGCGCTTGTCGCCGGATGTCTTCCGTGCCCATGTAGACCACGCAGTCCATGCCGAGGCGGGCGGCGATGGTGGCGGAGGCCACGCCGTGCTGGCCGGCCCCGGTTTCGGCGATCAGCCGGGTTTTGCCCATCCGCGCGGCCAGCAGGCCCTGGCCGACGGTATTGTTGATCTTGTGCGAGCCGGTGTGGTTGAGGTCTTCGCGCTTGAGATAAATTTGCGCGCCGCCGAGCTTCCGGCTCCAGCGTTGGGCGTGGTAGAGCGGGCTGGGCCGGCCGACATAGCGCGACAGATCGGCGTCCAATTCCGCCAGAAATTCAGGATCGCTGCGATAGTTTTGCCAAGCGGCGTTCAATTCGTGCAAGGCTTCCATCAGCGTTTCGGCCACGAAGCGGCCGCCGTAACGGCCGAAATGGCCGGCGGCGTCCGGGAACTGGCTGTAGTCCACCTTATTGCCCTGAGCTTTCACAGTCGTACACACCTCGCAAAAATGCGCGCATCAATGCGGCGTCCTTAACGCCTTTGGCGGCTTCCACGCCGCTGCTGACATCCACCGCGTCAGGCCGCACTTGGCGGATGGCGGCGGCGATGTTGTCGGGGTTAAGACCGCCCGCCAAAATCAATGGTTTGCAGCGTTCGGCCGGAATTCGGCTCCAGTCGAAACCTCCACCGGTTCCGCCCATTGTGTTGCCGCCGTGGCTGTCGAGCAAGAGGCCCACCGCCGAGGCGAAACGCCGCTCGTAATCTCTTAAATCCGCGTCCGAGCCCATCGGCACGGCCTTGAGATAGGGGCGTTCGAAGGCGGCGCAATAGTCGGGGTCTTCATCGCCGTGAAATTGCAATAGCGACAACGGCAGCGCGGCGATTGCGGCTTGAACCATGTCGGGTGGATCGTTTCTGAACAAGCCGACCGTGGCGACAAACGGCGGCAGTACCGCGATGATCCGTCGCGCCGTTTCCACATTCACGCCGCGGGGGCTGGCGCGATGAAAAACCAGTCCGATCGCGTCCGCGCCCAAGCCCGCCGCCATCGCGCCGTCTTCGGGGCGGGTGATGCCGCAAATCTTGACGCGCGTGCGGGAAATGGAGGTCATGAAGGAGTTGCGACAGGTGGGAAGGCTGGCGAAGGACGAAGACTACCAGAAATTTAACGGATTTCCAGAGGCGTTAAGGCGGAACAACGAGCCGGCCATCGCCGGCGACACTAAAAGAGGACCGATTGAACCGTTGCGAATTCCAGGCGTGCTAAGCCGCTTTTTCGACGGTCACGGACAATCTGTACACAGCGAACAAGCTGGCAAACAGGATGAGCAGGCAAAGGGGAATGACCTCCAGCGAAATTTGGCGGGCCAAAATCCCGACCAGACCCGGAATAAGGGCGGTCCCCAGGCTCGCGGCGGCCATTTGCATTCCGATGGTATTGGCCGCAAAGCGCGCTCCCACCCGCTGGCTCGTGCCCGAAACCAGCGCGGGAAAAATAGGGGCGACGGCGAAGCCGATCAGCGCCACCGCCGCGAGGTTGATCGCCTCCAGCGGATTCCACCATAACAGGATGGCGCCCAGCAAAGCGCCTGAAAGGCCGCTTTGGATCAGCGCGTGGATGCCAAGCCGTTTGGCGAAAATGCCGGCGACGATCCGGCCTACGGTGAAAGTCGCCCAATAACTGCCCGTCACCAAACCCGCCGCCGCCGGTGAAATGCCGCGCGCCTCGGTGAGCAGGGTATAGGCCCAAACGCCCACGGTGACTTCCGAGCCGGTGTACAGCAAAAACAGCAAAGCGCTCAGCCAGACGCTGGCGTGCCGCAGCGTCTCGCGGAATGGCGTCCGGTAATCCGTCAGTTTCTTGGGTTGGTCGATTTCGGGGTCGGTCTTGATTTGAGTCCACCTCGACATCGTGACCAGGAAACACGCCGCCAGCAGCAATTGGAATCCGCCTACCACGATATAGCCGAACCGCCAGGAATTGAGAGCCGTCAGGGCGACGGTCATAATGATCGGGCCGAGCGTGACCCCGATCCCGTAGCTGGCGTGCAACCATTGCATCACCCGTTCGCTGAAGTGGGTTGCCGCATAAGTGTTCAAGCCGGCGTCAATCGCGCCCGCGCCCAAGCCGGCCGCGATCCCCAGCAGGACCATCAACCACCACGCCGGCGCTAGCGTGTAACCGATCAAGCCCGTCCCTGTCAGCGCGCAGCTCGCGGCCAAAACCAAACCCACCCCGAGGCGCGCGATCAGATAGCCGCTCGAGAAGCTGGACACCAGATAGCCGCTGACAGCGGCCAAGAGCAGAACGCCCATCGAGTCCAGGGGAATGCCGAAATCCGCGCGAATCGAGGGCCACGCCACGCCTAGAACGCCATCCGGCATCCCAAGGGCGATAAACGCTACGAAGGCCAGGGCAATCAGGGCGATTTTCGGGCGATCCATTTTTCTTGCCGCTATTTTAAGGTGACAGCGCCCACTCGGCGGCTTTTTGCGCGTGAAGGGCGGTGGTGTCAAACAGCGGCAGCGACGAATCCTCTGAGCTAACCAACAGGGAGATTTCGGTGCAGCCCAGAATAATGGCTTCCGCGCCCTGGGTTTTTAGCTTATCGATCAGGCGGCGGTAGTGCAGGCGCGATTCCTCCACCATGCGACCGAGGCACAATTCGTCGTAAATGATGCGATGAACGATCTCGCGATCTGGCGCGTCAGGGGTGATGACGGTCAAACCGTGGCGATCTCTCAATCGACCCGTATAAAATTCTTGTTCCATGGTAAAGCGGGTGCCGAGAAGGCCCACGGTGACCATGCCAGCTTGTCGAATGCGCTCGGCGGTTGGATCGGCGATATGCAGCAGCGGGACGGTCACGGCGGCTTCGATAGCCGGGGCGACCTTATGCATCGTGTTGGTGCATAACACTAAAAAATCTGCGGCGGCGGCTTCCAAAGCCCGCGCGGCGTCCGCCAACCGCAGACCGGCGGCGCGCCAATCCCCGATCCGTTGTAAATATTCAATTTCAGCAAAATCCACGCTGTAGAGCACGATCTTGGCTGAATGAAGACCGCCCAAACGGTCTTTAACCGCTTGATTGATTTGTCGGTAGTAGGGGACTGTCGATTCCCAACTCATGCCGCCGAGAAGGCCGATGGTTTTCAAGCGCGGTTCCTGAGTTTTGGTTTAAAGGCCGCCGGCATGGCATCGGGCGGCCTTTGTCGAGATCAGGCGATGGCCGCTTGTTGCGGCAACCAGATTTCACGGTCGATGCCCCGCACGATGTCGGGATGCTGGTCGGGATTGAAAGTCGGCTGTTTCCCTTCTCGGATTTGTTGCAGGTAATCGACCGTCAGCTTTTTCACCACGCCAGACAAGGCGACGATGCCGATCAGGTTGACCGTGGCCATCATGCCCATCGAGGCGTCCGCCAAATTCCAAACGATGTCCAATTTGCTGATCGCGCCCCACATCACCATGCCCAAACAGGCCACGCGCAGCGCCGTCAGGCCCCCTGACCGATCCAGCTTCAGGAAAAAGATGCTGTTTTCGGCGTAGGAATAGTTGCCGATGATGGAGGTGAAGGCGAAGAAAAAGATGGCGACGGCGATAAAGATGCTGCCCGCCGGCCCCATGTAAGATTCCATGGCCATTTGCGTGAGTTTGACGCCGGTGACGCCGGAATCCGGTTGAAACGCGCCGGACAGCAAGATCATCACGGCGGTGGCGGTACAGATCATGATAGTGTCGATAAAGGGTCCGAGCCCCTGCACGAACCCTTGCGACGCCGGATGGTGCGGTTGCGGGGTCGCGGTGGCGGCGATGTTGGGGGCGCTGCCCATGCCGGCTTCGTTGGAAAACAGACCTCGCTTGATCCCGTTGAGCATGGCCTGACCGACGCCGTAACCGACCGCGCCGCCCACCGCTTGTTCCAGGCCAAACGCGCTGCGCAAGATCAGCATCAGCATGTCTGGAACCTGGCCGATATGGGTGACGAGGACGTAAATGGCGACCAGCAAGTAAATCGCCGCCATGAACGGCACCACGACTTCAGCGAAGCGGGCGATGGAGCGCAGACCGCCGAAAATGATGATGGCGGTCAGCACGGCCAGCCCGATGCTGGAGATCATCGGCGGTAAACCGAAAGCCCCGTACATGGCTTCCGAAATGGAATTGGCCTGCACGGCGTTAAAGACCAAGCCGAAAGTCAGCAGCAAGCACAGCGCAAAGACGACACCCAGCCAGTGCTGGCCCAAGCCGAGCGAGATGTAATAGGCCGGACCGCCGCGATATTGCCCTTGAGCGTCGCGAACTTTATAAAGCTGCGCCAGCAGGCTTTCCGCATAGGCGGTCGCCATGCCGACCAAGGCGACGACCCACATCCAGAATATGGCCCCCGGCCCACCCAGATAGATGGCGATGGCGACGCCGGCCAGATTGCCGGTGCCGACCCGCGACGCCAGGCTGGTGCACAGCGCTTGAAACGGCGAAATGCCCGCCCGGTCGGCGGCGCGGGCGTTGAAGATGGAACTGAAATAGTGGCCGATATGCCGGAACTGGATCAATCCCAGATAAAGCGTGAAAAACACGCCGACGGCGAGCAGGCCATAGATCAGGATGTAACCCCAGAAAATGGTGTTCAAGAAGTCGATCGCTGCGCTCATGCGGTTTTTGTCTCCAATGCGGGTTAGGCCAAGGTTTTTATGGTCTGGCCGAGATCGGGAGATCGCCGGGTTGGCTTTGAATTTTGAAAAGGGTCGGGTTCGTGGCAGCCTAAGTTTTACCGGCGCCTGTCGCTTATCCGGCATAATGTCCGCCACCATCTAGCCCGTCAAATGCTAACGCGATCTCTCATGCTTCCCGTCATCGCCCTGGTCGGCCGGCCCAACGTCGGCAAATCCACCTTATTCAATTCCTTGACCCGCACTCGCGACGCGCTGGTGGCGGATTTGCCCGGACTGACCCGCGACCGTCAGTACGGGGTTGGCCAGCGCGGCCCCCATCCTTATGTGGTGGTCGATACCGGCGGCTTGACCGGCGAGGAAGACGGCTTGAGCGGCTTGGTGGCCCGTCAGGCGTGGCGGGCGATCGAGGAAGCCGATGTCGTGCTGTTGCTGGTGGACGGTCGGGCGGGATTGACGGCGGCGGATGAAGAAATCGTCGGCCAGTTGCGCCGCGCCGGCAAGCCGGCGCATCTGGTGATCAACAAGGCCGAACACCGCGATCCGGATCTGCTCAGCGCCGAATTTCACGCCCTCGGTTTCGAGCATCTGCACGTCATCGCCGCCGTTCACAACCAAGGCGTCGAGACGCTGATGGAAGACGTGTTCGCCGCTCTACCCGGTTTTCCCGACGCCGGGGATTCCGAGGAGACCGACGGGTCGGAGGAAGCGGAAAAGGTGATCAAACTGGCGGTGGTGGGCCGGCCCAACGTCGGTAAATCCACCTTGGTCAATCGCTTGCTGGGCGAGGAGCGGATGCTGGCTTGCGACCTGCCCGGCACGACTCGCGACAGCGTGGCGGTTCCCTTCGAGCGCGACGGCCAGCGTTACATCCTGATCGATACCGCCGGGGTGCGCCGCCGGGGGCGGATCAGCGAAACGGTGGAAAAATTTAGTGTCATCAAGGCGCTGCAAGCCATCGAACAAGCGCATGTGGCGGTGCTGGTGCTGGACGCCCGCCAAGGCGTCAGCGACCAAGACGCCAGCTTGTTGGGGTTGGTTCTCGACAGCGGTCGGGCCTTGGTGATCGGCGTCAATAAATGGGACCATCTCGATCCGGATGCCCGCGCGCAGGTCAAGCGCGATCTCGACCGCCGGTTGGGATTTCTCGATTTCGCCAAAATCCATTTTATCTCGGCCTTGCACGGAACCGGCGTCGGCGAATTGATCGGCTCCGTTCGAGAAGCCTATGCCGCCGCCACCCGCAAGCTGTCCACGCCGGAATTGACCCGGATTTTGGAAGACGCCCTGGCCGCCCATCAGCCGCCCTTGGTGCAAGGCCACAGCATCAAACTGCGTTATGCCCATCAGGGCGGCCAGAATCCGCCGATGATCGTCATCCACGGCAACCGGGTCGGCCATGTGCCGGAATCCTACCGGCGTTATCTGGCCGGAGTTTATCGCAAGCGCCTGAATTTATGGGGCACTCCGATCCGCATCGAATTCCGGGGCGGTGAAAATCCCTTCAAGCCCGCAGGCGGTCGGATCAAGCCCAACAGACGCTTTAAAAAATCAAGCTCATGAATTCATTGAAAAATGAGACTATGGCTTCTTTAATATTAGTTTATTATGATATAGTGAATAGACCGACGTGTTTGGTTGGTCCCTAGCCCTATTGTGGTGCTTGCCACGCGCTTGATCGACACCCGCGCATAGAGACTTGATATGACAACCCCGGCTCCCGCAACCGCCGCGCCCGGCGAGGCGCCGCCGCAAGAACGCCCTCATCAGCGGCTCGAACATTTCCCGGTCGCGCTGTTCTCATCGGTCATGGGCACATCGGGGTTGACCTTGGCGTGGTTGAAGGCCCATGCCGTTCTCGGAGCGCCGATCATCGTGGGCGAAGGCTTGCGTGGGGTGGCCAGCGCGCTTTTCGTATTGTTGCTAGTGTTTTATGGCTTGAAGGCCGTGCGTCATCCGGCGGCGATCAAGCTGGAAATGCGCCATCCGGTCAAGATCAACTTCATCCCCACCATTTCCATTTCCTTGTTGCTGCTGGCGATCTGCTATCTCGAAGCCGCTCCGACGCTGGCGTTTGGGTTGTGGGTTACGGGCGCGGTCCTGCATCTTGGGCTCACCCTGGGCGTGTTCGGCAGTTGGATTCATCACAGCCACTACGCCATCCAGCACGCCAATCCGGCTTGGTTCATTCCGGTGGTGGGCAACATCATCGTGCCGGTGGCCGGAATCCGGTTCGCCTCGCCGGAAATCTCCTGGTTTTTCTTCAGCATCGGTTTGGTGTTTTGGATCGTGCTGTTGACCATCGTGCTCAATCGGCTGATTTTCCACGAACCGCTGCCGGCGCGGCTGGCTCCGACCTTGTTTATCTTGTTGGCCCCGCCCTCGGTGGGATTCATCGCTTACGTCAACATGACGGGCGCCATCGACGGCTTCGCGCGGGTGTTGTATTACACCGCGCTGTTTCTGGCGCTGCTGCTGGCCAGCAATGCCCTTCGCTTTTTGCGCTTGCCGTTTTTCATTTCGGCCTGGGCCTATTCTTTCCCTTTGGCGGCGCTGACGCTCGCGACCTTGGTGATGAGCGCGCAGCTGCCCGATTCGATTTTCAGACCGTTGGGGATCGGGTTGTTAGGATTGCTCAGTCTGGTGGTGGCGGCGCTGGCGGTACGAACTTTAATCGCGGTTTGGCGTCGAGATATCTGCAAGCTGGATTGAGATCGGTCGTTGTCGAGTTGTTTTTATTGGAGTTGTTGAGGAGAAAATAGTATGCAAATCAATGTTGGAAGTCCTGATCGAATCGTTCGGATCGTGGTCGGAGCGGCGTTGATCCTAATGGCGTTGACGGGCGCCATCGGCGCTTGGGGTTGGATCGGCGTCGTGCCCTTGTTGACCGGCATTTTTCGTTTCTGCCCGGCTTACAGTTTGTTGGGCATGAATACTTGTAAACTGAATCCCCCGTCTCAGGGAGGGAGCATCGGATAGCATCCCATGAGCGGCAAGTCCTACCAACAAATCACTCAGGATATCAACCAGGCGCTGGGATCGTTCCGCAAGGAAGCCGGCGAAACCATGGCGGGTTTCGGGGCCATGGCGAAAGGGGCGATGGCCCCCGGCGTCCTTTCGGAATTGCACAAGGAGTTGATGGCGTTGGCCATCGGCATCGCCGCGCGCTGCGACGGTTGCATCGGATTTCACATGAAAGCGCTGGTGCGTTTGGGCGTAAGCCGCGAGCAGCTCAACGAAACCCTGGCGGTCGCCGTGTACATGGGCGGTGGGCCTTCGCTGATGTACGCCGCCGACGCCTTGCGCGCGTATGAGGAGTTCAAGAGCTGATCGGGTTTGATTCCGAAGATCGAAGTCGAGCATCGGGCGGGCTGGTTTTCGGACCCGCCCGTTTTTTATCGAGCGAGCATTACGGCTTCTATACTGACCAGATCCCCTTGGCTGGCGTTTGATCCATGTGGACCTGGACTTTGAATTGGAACGTCGTCCGTCACGATCTGGTCATCGGTAGCTGCCCGCGCCGCGCCGGCGATCTCAAGATCATTCAGGCGCAGACGCAGGTTTCCGCTTTGCTTTCGCTGCAACATGATGAATGTCTGGAGGCGCTGGAGATCGACTACCCGCGCCATCTCCGCCAGGGTCGCGCGCTCGGTTTGGTCATGGCGCGTTGTCCGATGCGCGATTTCGATCCCGACGACCAGCGGCGGGGCCTGCCGGCGGCGGTGCGAGCGTTGCGTGAGTTACTCAAGCAGGATCATCGGGTTTACGTGCATTGCACGGCCGGCATCAACCGCGCCTCGCTGGTGGTGGTGTCCTACTTGACCTGGATTGAGGGCGCGAGCCTGGAGGAGGCGATGGCAATACTGTTGCACGCCCGCCCGGAAATTTTGCCCACCTGGGAGGCCTATCACGGCTGCCGCGAGGATTTGACGCTGGCGCACGAAGAACGCATCCGCCAGCGTGTTTTAGAACTCAGTCAGCGCCAACCGGAACGGGAAGCGCAAGACCATTGGCTACAGGCGGAATGGGAAATCCGGCGCGAAATCCTGCTGGCTGGCGACGGCCCTCACCCAGCGCGATAGCGTTCCTCGCCCGCGTAGTAGTCGGGAAAGCCGACCGCCGCTTGCACCTCTTGAAAATCCAGCACCTCCGCCGCCTCGCCGCGTTGGATGCGCGCCAGCGCCGCGCGCATGGCTTTGATCGAGACGTTCAGCAAGGTCAGCGGATAGACGGCGATCTTATAGCCGATGGCTTCCAGGTGCGGCAGCGGCAGCAACGGCGTCTTGCCGGACTCGATCAAGTTGACCATCTTACGGCCGGGCACCTCCGCGCAATACCGGCGCATTTCGTCTTCGCTCAGCGGCGCTTCCAAAAAAGTGATATCCGCGCCGATTTGCGCGAACGCCTGACAGCGGGCGATGGCCTCGTCCAGGCCGTCGGTGGCGCGGGCGTCGGTGCGGGCCATGATCAGGATGTCGGCGCCCTCGTTGCGGGCGTCCACCGCCGCTTGAATCCGCAATAAGGCGTCCTCGCGAGCGACCACCGTCTTGCCTCGGGTGTGGCCGCAGCGCTTGGGCATGAGTTGATCCTCGATCATGATGCAGCCGAAGCCGGCGCGGGCGTAGCCTTCAACCGTGCGTCTGACGTTGAGCGGATTGCCGAAACCGGTGTCGCCGTCGCCGAACAGCGGAATTGAAACCGCGCCGCAGATGTTGCGCCCTTGTTCGACCAGTTCGCCGTAGGAAATCAAGCCGGTGTCGGGCAAGCCCAGCCGGACGGCGGAGACGGCGAAGCCGCTCATGAACGCGGTCGGAAATCCGGCCTGTTCCGCCAGCTTGGCGGACAGAGCGTCGTGACAGCCGGGCATCAGCAGCAAGCCCGGTCGGGCCAGCAGATCGCGGAGTCGGTCGGCGGGCGTGGGCATGGGCATGGGTCGGTCCTCTCAGCGGTCCAGATAGCGTTTCAGCAGTCCGTGGTAAGCGTCGATACGCCGGTCGCGCAGGAACGGCCACAGCCGCCGCACCGGTTCGGAACGGCTCAGATCGATGTCCACCGCCAGCGTGGCCGGTTGATCCGGCGGGGCGCTAGCGATCCATTCGCCTTGCGGGCCGACGATGAAACTGGTCCCCCAAAATTGCGCGCCGGGAGTTTGACCGGAGGGATCGGGCTCGAAACCGACCCGATTGCACACCGCGACCGGCAAGCCGTTGGCGATGGCGTGTGCCCGCTGGATGACGATCCACGCTTCCCATTGCCGCTGGCGTTCTTCCTCGTCGTCGTGGGGATTCCAGCCGATGGCGGTCGGATACAGCAGCAGTTCCGCCCCGGCCAGCGCCATCAGCCTTGCGGCTTCGGGATACCACTGGTCCCAGCACACCAGCACGCCGAGCCGGCCGACCGAGGTGTCGACGGGCGTGAAACCGAGATCGCCGGGGGTGAAGTAGAATTTCTCGTAGTAGCCGGGATCGTCGGGAATGTGCATCTTGCGGTAGGTTCCGGCGATGGCGCCGTCGCGCTCAAACACTGCGGCGGTGTTGTGATAGAGGCCCGCCGCGCGGCGCTCGAACAGCGAGGCGACGACCACCACGCCGAGTTCCTTGGCCGCCGCGCTCAAGGCTTCGGTAGTCGGGCCGGGGATCGGTTCGGCCCAATCGAATAAGTCGGCATTCTCGGTTTGGCAGGGGTAGGGCATCGCGTGGAGTTCGGACAGCATGATCAGTTGCGCGCCGTGGCCGGCCAGTTCGCGGATGCCGTTGAGGCTGGTGGCGAGGTTGGCGTTGCGGTCGGCGCTACAGCTTTGTTGAACCAAGCCGACGGTCAGGGTTTTGGGGAGCATGGAGTCGACGCTTGAGATTGGAGTCAAACAGCTTAACCGACGGACTCTTGCCGCTGGTATGGCAAAATAACGGTCATTCATGGTAGAGAAAAGCAGGAGGGTCCGGCCGATCTGGGTCGGTCCGCCGATCAACGAACGCTGCGGCTTTTCGTGCGATGGGAGAGCATTATGATGTCAACGCCCCTGGCGGAACAGAAATTACTGGATTTCCAGCCGCGCCACCGCTGGACTGTGGCCGAATATCACCGCATGGCTGAAGTCGGTCTATTGAATGAAGACTCGCGAGTTGAATTGATCGACGGGGAGATCATCGAAATGGCGCCGATTGGCAGTTCTCATGGGGGCGAGGTTAAATACTTTAATAACAAGTTTGTTTCGCTCCTGCATGGAAAAGTGATTGTATCCGTTCAAGATCCTATTATTTTGGACGGTCATACCGAACCCCAACCGGATGTTGCTTTATTGCGCTGGCGAGATGATTTTTATCGAAAGGCCAATCCCCATGCTGAGGATATATTGCTGGTTATTGAAGTTTCTGACAGCACGCTCCGCTATGACCGCGACGTTAAAATTCCGCTCTACGCCAAAAACGGTATCCCGGAAGTGTGGCTGCTGGACCTTCAAAACCGGCAATTGGAAATCTATCGCGAACCCCTAAACGGCGCTTACCGCCAGCGCGATTCCCATCAAACCGGCCCAATCGCACCGCTGCTCTGCCCCGACGCCATCATCGATCTGGACGAACTGTTTCCCAAAAACTGAACGGCCGTTTCGCGAAGCGAATGAATCTTGCCATTTACGGTTGCGCCGCCACTTGCGCGGCGGCGGCGAGCGGATTCATTGCGTCGACGCCATCCCGCATCGGATAAGGCTCCGCTACCGGCGCGACCAGCAGTTTGCGGATGGCCCCCACGTCGGCGGCGGCCTGATGGAAACCCCTCGATACCGTGGGGGCCGAGGCCAGCTTGATTTCCACCACCCAGGTTTCGCCGTTGCGAAAACCCAGCACCAAATCCGCTTCCGCCCCGTGCGAAGTGCGATAAAAGCTGGCTTCGGCCTGGGGCGCGGCGGCGAGCAACTGCTCGATCACGAAACCTTCCCAGCTCACGCCGGCCACCGGGTGGCCCAGGACCGCTTCCAGGCTCGTCAGGCCCAGCAGAGCGTGCACGATGCCGCTATCGCGCACATAGACCTTGGGTGCGCGCACCAGTCGCTTGCCCACGTTACCGTGCCAAGCGGGCAGGCGGCGGACCAGCATCAGATCGGCCAGAATGTCGATGTAACGGGCCACGGTTTGCCCGCTGACCGCGAGCGACGCCGCCAGTTGCGATTGGTTGAGCAGGCCGCCTTGGACGTGAGCCAACATGATCCACAAGCGCCGCAGCGTGGTGGCCGGAATGCGTGGCCCGAGGGTCGGAATGTCCCGTTCCAGATAGGTCGCGATAAAGGCTTCGCGCCAGCGCAGGCTGGCCGCATCGTCCGGCGCCAGCCAGGACAGGGGGAAACCGCCGCGCACCCAGAGCGGATGCAGATCGACGCCCAACGCGGTGGGCGGCAGCACCTCGCGCGCCTCGAAGGGCGTGAGTTCCAGTCGCGCCACCCGCCCCGCCAGGCTTTCGCTGGCTTGTTGCAACAGAGCGCCGGAAGCGGAACCGAGGAGCAAAAATTGTCCGGCGGTTTCGCCGTCTCGGCGGCGGATATCGATGACGCCTCGCAGAACGGTGAATAATTCCGGGATACGCTGCACTTCGTCCAGGATCACTAGCCGATGGCGCTGGGCGAGTAGGAAACCCTCCGGATCGTCTAACTGGCGTTGGGCCGAAGGCAGTTCCAGGTCGAGGTAAAGGGCATCGCCCCGCTTGGCCATTTCGGCCAGCGCCAGCGTGGTTTTGCCCGCCTGGCGCGGACCTAACAGGACCACGGCCGGGAACTGGGCGAGCAGATCGACGAGTTGTTGTTGGGCGAAACGAGGATACATCCGTGCAATTTACCTTTTCTATGGAAGATTTACACGGTATTTCTGACGCAATAAGCAAAACAATCAATTGGCAGAATGCGGCGGGCGGCCGCTTGCGGTTTGTCGCCGGCTGTGCGCAAGTGCGTGTTGGAGTATAAGGGCGCCATCGAAACTATAATCGGTCGCTGTTTCGCGCCGATTCTTTGCCCCGACGCCATCATCGATCTGGATGAACTGTTCCCCAACCGCTGAGCTTTTTGCTGAATGACCGAAATCACCTTCACCGCCGACGGCGCGGAGCGCGTCCCGCTCAAAATCTTCACCGAAAAGGCGTACCTGGATTATTCCATGTACGTCATTCTCGACCGGGCCTTGCCGCACATCGGCGACGGTCTGAAACCGGTGCAGCGGCGCATCGTCTACGCCATGTCCGAACTCGGTCTGTCCGCCAATTCCAAGCACAAGAAATCCGCCCGCACCGTGGGCGATGTGCTCGGCAAATACCACCCGCACGGCGATTCGGCCTGCTACGAAGCGATGGTATTGATGGCGCAACCCTTTTCCTACCGCTATCCGCTGGTGGACGGACAGGGCAACTGGGGATCGGCGGACGATCCCAAATCCTTCGCCGCCATGCGCTACACCGAGGCGCGGTTGTCGGCCTTTGCCCAAGTCTTGCTGTCCGAACTCGGCCAAGACACGGTCGATTGGACGCCGAATTTCGACGGTACGCTCGACGAGCCGACGCTGTTGCCGGCCCGCTTGCCGCATGTGCTTTTAAACGGCGCGACCGGCATCGCGGTCGGCATGGCGACCGACATCCCGCCGCATAACCTCGGCGAACTGGCCGCCGCCTGCATTCAACTGCTCGACCAGCCCGACAGTCCGTTGGACGCGCTGTGCGAACTCGTCCCCGCGCCCGATTTTCCGGGCGGGGCGGAAATCATCACCCCCCGCGAGGAACTGCGGAAACTCTACCAAACCGGTAACGGCGCGGTGCGGATGCGCGCCCGCTTCGAGCGGGAAAACGGCGAGGCGGTGGTGATCACCGCGCTGCCGCATCAAGTCTCCGGCGCGCGGATCATGGAACAGATCGCCGCCCAGATGCGCGATAAAAAATTGCCGATGGTCGAAGATTTGCGCGACGAATCCGACCACGAAAACCCGACCCGGCTGGTGCTGGAACTGCGCTCCAACCGGGTCGATGTCGATCTGCTGATGGATCATCTGTTCGCCACCACCGACTTGGAAAAAAGCGCTCGGGTCAACCTGAACATGATCGGCCTGGACGGCCGGCCCCAGGTCAAGAACCTCAAGCAAATCCTGGAAGAATGGCTGCGTTATCGGGTCGCCACCGTGCGGCGGCGCTTGCAATACCGGCTCGATCAAGTCGATCAGCGCTTGCATATCCTCGACGGCCTGCTGATCGCCTATCTCAATCTGGACGAGGTGATCCGCATCCTGCGCACCGAAGACAAGCCGAAAGCCGTGCTGATGGCGCGCTTCCAACTGTCCGACGTCCAGGCCGAGGCGATTCTGGAAACCAAGCTGCGCCATTTGGCGCGACTGGAGGAAATGAAGCTGCGCGGCGAGCAGGACGAACTGCGTAAGGAACAGAAGCAATTGCAGGTGTTGCTCGGTTCGGAACAGCGGTTAAAAACGCTGATCCGCAAGGAAATTCAGGACGACGCCAAGCGTTATGCCGATCCCCGGCGCTGCCCGCTGGTAGAGCGGCGCACGGCTCAAGCTTTGGACGAGGCGAGTCTGACGCCCAGCGAGCCGATGGTGGTCGTGCTGTCGCAAAAAGGTTGGGTACGCGCGGCCAAGGGTCGCGAAATTGACGCCAACGCCTTGAGCTACAAGTCCGGCGATGGCTTTCTCGATCAAGCCCAGGGTCGCAGCAATCAGTCAGCCGTTTTTCTCGACACCACCGGGCGCACCTATACGCTGCCGGTCGCGGGCTTGGCCTCGGCGCGCGGTTACGGCGAGCCCTTGACCGGCCGGCTCAGCCCGCCCGACGGCGCGCGCTTCGTCAGCGTGTTGATGGGCAATCCCGAAGACCTTTACCTGCTGGCGACCGATGCCGGCTACGGTTTTATTTGCGCCTTCGACGATCTGCTCAGCCGCAACAAAGCCGGCAAGGTGGTGCTGACCGTGCCGGACGGCGCGCGGATTCTGGCGCCCTTGCCGGTCACCGATGTGGAAACCGAACGCTTGGCGGCCGTCGGCGGAAGCGGTCGGCTGCTGGTTTTCCCGGTCGGCGAACTGCCGCGCTTGCCCAAGGGAAAAGGTAACAAGATTCTGGATTTGCCGGGGGAAGGCGCCCAACCGGAACGGTTGGCGGCGCTGCTGTTGGTGCCCTGCGGCAAAGGGGTGATCCTGACCGCCGGCAAGCGCGATTTCAAACTCAAGCCCGCCGATTTGGAAAGCTACGCCGGCGAGCGCGGCCGGCGGGGCAAACCTTTGCCGCGCGGCTTTCAACGGGTGGAACGGTTGATCGTCGCCGAGTGAGTCTGTCGCCACCAGAGCCGATAGCCCAGCAGCAGCGCCAAAATCCCCGCATACAGCAGCGGTTCGGTGCGATCGGCTTTGACCAGCCACAGATAGTGCAGCACGCCGAGGATGGCGATGAGATAAACCAGCCGGTGCAGCCGCTGCCAGTGGCGGCCCAGCCGTTTTATCATCCCGCTGGTGGAAGTCGCGGCCAGCGGAATCAATAACAACCAGGCGGCAAAGCCGACCGTGATGTAGGGCCGTTCGGCGATGTCTTCAAGGATCGAGCCGAGGTCGAAGAACTGGTCGAAAATCAAATAGACGCCGAAATGCAGGCAGACGTAAAAGAAAGCGAACAAGCCCAGCATCCGCCGGAATTTGAGTAGTTTGTTCCAGCCGGTCAAACGCCTCAACGGGGTGATCGCAAGCGTCAGCAGCAGGAAGCGCAAGCTCCAATCGCCGGTGCGATGGCTCAAGGTTTCGACCGGATTGACGCCTAACTGATCGCGCCAAGCCAGCCCGCATAGCCAAGCCAGCGGCAGCAGCGCGATCACGAACACCCACGGTTTCGCGAGGGATGTCGGCGGGCGGGTTCGGGGCGGCGTCATGGCGAGATTGAAGAAACTCAAAAAAAAGCCGGAACCAAAGGTTCCGGCAAATAACCACCAAAGGAAGGTGTGGAGAAGAACGACATCTTTCGATGCCGCCGATAAGTTAAGCAGTATTGTTGCACTGCGTCAAGCGCTTTTTTGCACTTGCAAAAAAAAGCCGGAACTCGAAGTTCCGGCAAGCAACCACCAAAGGAGGATTGTGAAACAACATTCACCACCGAATGTTGCGATGCAGTATAAAGTCTTTGCTGCACTGCGTCAATATTATTTTTGAAATCAAGTTTCAAAATCCGCAAGTTGCCTTGCGCCATGAGTTCAAAAGCGCCGACCTCCCAGCCGGCTCTTGAATTCAAGGATGGCGCAGCACAATTTTTCCCAATTGCTGGGCGGACAACAGATGCTGGTGGGCCGCAACCGCCTCATCCAGCTTGAAAACCCGGTCGATGGCCGGCTCGATGCGATGCTTGACGATGAAATCCATCATCGCGGCAAATTCGGCGGGCGAGCCCATGGTGGAGCCGATGATCCGAATTTGCCGGAAGAACAGGCGCACCAAATCCAGCCCCGAGGGAGGATTGCCGGCGGTCGAGCCATAAATCGCCATCCGCCCGCCCGGTTTGAGCAAGGACACGCAGCCTGGGAAATTAGAACCGCCGGTGCCGTCGATGATCACATCCGCGCCGCCGGTTATCTCGGCCAAGCGCTTGGGCCAATTCTCGGTGTGATAGTCGATGCCGCCCGTCGCGCCGAGCTGGCGAGCCTGCTGGAGCTTCTCCTCGCTGCCGCTGGTGACGAAGGTCCGCGCGCCCAGCGCGACCGCCCATTTCATGGCGAAGGTGGCCACGCCGCCGCCGATGCCGGTGACTAGCACCGTGTCGCCCGGTTGCGCCGCCGCTTGGGTCATCAACGCCCGCCAGGCGGTCAGGCCCGCCAGCGGGATGGCGGCGGCCTGTTCCCAATCGAGAAAATCCGGTTTGGGAACAACATGGCCGGCGGGCACGCAAATAAACTCGGCGAAAGTGCCGGGCTCGGGCATCCCCAAAACCCGAAATGTGGAACTGGGGAAGCGGGTGTCCTCGCCCCATTCATAGGCGGGATAAATTAGCACCTCCTTACCGAGCAAATCGGGAGGAGTATCAGGGCCAAGTTTGTCGATAACGCCCGCGCCGTCCGAACCCATGATGCAGGGCAGCCGGATGTTCGGATAACGGTTGAGCGTGATCCACACATCGCGGCGGTTGAGGGCGGAAGCGCGCAGTCGAACCCGCGCCTGCCCCGGACCGGGTTCGGGGGTGGGAACCTCGGTCAAGGTCAATTGTTCGGGGCCGCCGAGGGTTGAAAGGACGATGGCTTTCATGGGTGATTTCCTGGGGTTGAACGAAAGTCGCGAACGAGCGCGCCCATTGTCCCTCAAAAGAACTCAGTGGGGCTCGATCCGCGCTCGAAGGCGGCCCGATGGGACAACGCCGCGAGGAACGGTATATCCTTCGCGCCCCAGCTTCACTTTCCACCAACTATGTTCTAGCTTTACTGAGCAAGCGCCGCCGGGAGCGATCCCGACACCGACCGCGCCGCCGAGGCGCGCTCATCGAATAGCCTGGACTTTGCAAACAGTATCAGCCTTGCCGCAACACTGGCCAGCATCGGGAAACGCGGCGGCGGTCCCTATTTCCGCGAACCGCGGTTGTTTGCAGGAAGGTTATCCCTCACCACCAGACGATCACGAAGAGAAGCACGATGACTGACAAGCCTATCAATATGACGCGCCCGTTGGACCTGACGCACGAGAAGCGCAATGTCGGCCCGCAGCGCATCCAGCGTCCGCTCTACGTGGATCTGTTGCCTACGTGCAATAACGCCTGTCCGGCGGGCGAAAACATCCAAGCGTGGCTGGCTCACGCCCAAGCGGGCCGGTTTAAGGAAGCCTGGCAGAGTCTGACCGAAAACAATCCGATGCCGGGCATTCACGGCCGGGTCTGCTACCATCCCTGCGAAACCGCCTGCAATCGGGGCAAGCTCGATACATCCGTCAGCATCCACGCCGTCGAACGCTTCCTGGGCGATTTGGCCATCCAGGAGAACTGGCAATTCACCGTGACCGCGCCGCCGACCGGCAAGCGGGTGCTGGTGGTCGGAGCGGGGCCCAGCGGCTTGTCGGCCGCCTACCATCTGGCCCGCATGGGCCACACGGTCGAAATCCATGAGGCCGGGCCGATGTCCGGCGGCATGATGCACTTCGGCATCCCTTCTTACCGCCTGCCGCGCGACGTGCTGGATGCCGAGATCAAACGCATCGAGAACATGGGCGTCAAAATCGTCCTCAACCACCGGGTCGACGATCTGTTGGCTGAAAAAGAGGCGGGCAAGTTCGACGCCATGTTCATCGCGGTGGGCGCGCACATCAGCAAACGCACCGACATTCCCTCCCGCGACGCCGGCAAGATGCTCGACGCCATCAGTTTCCTCAAGGATGTGGAAACCGGCAACGCGCCCAAGCTGGGCCGCAAGGTCGCCATCTACGGCGGCGGCAACACCGCCATGGACGCCGCCCGCGTCGCCAAGCGGCTGGGTTACGAGCCGCTGATCATCTATCGCCGCGACCGCGCCCACATGCCCGCGCACGACTTCGAGGCGACCGAAGCGCTGGAAGAGGATGTCAAAATCCACTGGCTGCGCACCATCAAAAATATCGAGGAAACCAAATTCACGGTCGAAATCATGGAAGTCGACGAAAAAGGCCGGCCGCAACCCACCGGCCGGTTCGAGACCTTGGAGGCCGACGCGCTGATCATGGCCCTGGGTCAGGACGTGGACACCAGCTTCATGCGCAAGATGCCGGGCGTGGCGTTCAAGGATGACGGCGTGGTGACGGTTGACGAGCACATGATGACCGGCTATCCGGGTCTGTTTGCCGGCGGCGACATGGTGCCCTCCGACCGCACCGTAACCATCGGTGTCGGCCACGGCAAGAAAGCCGCCCGCAATATCGACGCCTGGTTGCGCAGCGGGACTTACGTCAAACCGCCCAAGGCCGACCTGGCGACCTTTGAGAAGCTGCACGTTTGGTATTACACCGACGCCGCCCAGCGCCCGCAAGGCCACCTGGAGATGAAAAAGCGCGTCAGCAGCTTCGAGGAGGTGGTGGGCGGCCTCAGCCAAAAAGAGGCGCTCTACGAAGCCCGGCGCTGTCTGTCCTGCGGCAATTGCTACGAGTGCGACGGCTGTTACGGGGCGTGCCCGGAAGACGCCATCATCAAACTGGGACCGGGCAAGCGCTACCGCTATAACTACGATCTGTGCACCGGCTGCGCGGTATGCTTCGAACAGTGCCCCTGCCACGCCATCGAGATGATTCCCGAACCGCCGGCGGAAACGGCGGCGGGACCGGCGGCTTGAGTCGATCCTGACTTGGGTGATCCACTCTCCCTCGCCCGGTTGCGGGCGAGGGGACGCAAACCGGTTTGAATCCACCGCCCGCCGCGATCTGGAGCGGGCCAAAAAAAGAGAAGCGCAATGACTGAACGGCAAGTCACTACCATTGATGGCAACGAGGCCGCCGCCTACGTCGCTTATCGCGTCAACGAAGTCTGCACCATCTATCCCATCACTCCGTCCTCGACCATGGCCGAACTGGCGGATCAGTGGGCTTCGGAGGGCATCAAGAACATCTGGGGCAGCGTGCCCTTGGTCGTGGAAATGCAGCATGAGGGCGGCGCGGCCGGCGCGGCGCACGGCGCGCTGCAGACCGGCGCGCTGACGACGACCTTCACGGCGTCGCAGGGGCTGCTGTTGATGATCCCCAACATGTACAAGATCGCCGGTGAATTGACTGCGGCGGTGTTCCATGTCGCCGCCCGCGCGCTGGCGACTCAGGGGTTGTCGATCTTCGGCGACCATCAGGACGTGATGGCGGTGCGCCCGACCGGATTTTGCATGTTGGTCTCGGCGTCGGTGCAGGAAGCCCACGACATGGCGCTGATCGCTCAGGCGGCCACCTTGGAGGCGCGGGTTCCGTTCATCCACTTCTTCGACGGCTTCCGTACCTCCCACGAGGTCAACAAGCTGAGCTTGCTGACCGACGACGACATGCGGGCGATGATCCGCGACGATCTGGTGCTGGCCCATCGCGCCCGCGCCTTGAATCCGGATCGCCCGTTCATTCGCGGCACCGCCCAAAACCCCGACACTTATTTCCAGGCCCGCGAAACAGTCAATCCGTTCTACGCCAAGGTCCCGGAGATTGTCCAGGCGGCGATGGACAAGTTCGCCGGCGTCGCCGGTCGTCGTTACAATCTGTTCGACTATTTCGGCGATCCCAATGCCGAACGGGTCATCGTCATCATGGGTTCCGGCGCGGAGACCGCCCGCGAAACCGCCGATTATCTGAACGCGCGCGGCGAAAAAGTCGGCGTGTTGCAGGTCCGGCTCTATGCGCCTCTGTCGGCGCCGCACTTCCTGGCGGCCTTGCCGGTCAGCGCCAAAGCCATCGCCGTGCTGGAGCGCACCAAGGAACCCGGCGCCACCGGCGAGCCGATGTATCTGGAAATCGTCAACACCCTGGTGGAAGCGCAGATGGACGGCAAGCTGCGCACGCCGAGCCTGCCGCGCGTCGTCGGTGGCCGCTACGGCCTGTCGTCCAAGGAATTTACCCCGGCGATGGTCAAGACCGTCTTCGACGAACTGCGCAAGGATAAGCCCAAGAATCATTTCACCGTCGGCATCAACGACGATGTGACCCACACCAGCCTGGAAATCGATCCGCATTTCGTCATCGAGTCCGACAAGGTGGTGCGGGCGATGTTCTTCGGCCTGGGCGCGGACGGCACGGTCGGCGCCAACAAAAATTCGATCAAGATCATCGGCGACGATCCGGAATTCTTCGCCCAGGGTTATTTCGTCTACGACTCCAAGAAATCCGGTTCCCAGACCGTCTCCCACCTGCGCTTCGGCCCCGATCCGATCCAAGCGCCCTATCTGGTGCAGTCGGCCAATTTCATCGGCGTCCACCAGTTCAACTTCCTGGATCGCGGCGATGTGCTGACCCGCGCCGCACCGGGGGCGATCGTGCTGCTCAACACCAGCCCGCACGAACCGGAAGAAGCCTGGGAGCGCATCCCGCGCCCGGTGCAGGAAGAAATTATCAACAAGAAGCTGGAGATCTACGGCATCAACGCCGAGAAGGTGGCCCGCGACAACGGCATGGGCACCCGGATCAACACCATCATGCAGACCTGCTTCTTCGCGATTTCCAAGGTGCTGCCGCGCGACAAGGCCATCGACAAGATCAAGTATTCGATCAAGAAATCCTACGCCCGCAAGGGTGAGGAAGTGGTGCGCAAGAATTTCGAGGCGGTGGATAACACCCTGATCAACTTGAAGCAAATCGCGGTGCCGGCCCAGGCCACGAGCACCCGCCAACTGCCGCCGGTGGTGCCGGCCAACGCGCCTGAGTTCGTGCAAAAAGTGACGGCGATGATGATGGCCGGGCGCGGCGACGAACTGCCGGTCAGCGCCTTGCCGGTGGATGGCACTTACCCCAGCGCCACCACGCAGTGGGAAAAACGCAATATCTCCAACTTCGTGCCGATTTGGGAGCCGGAGATCTGCATCCAGTGCGGCAATTGCAGCATGGTCTGCCCGCACGGCGTCATCCGTTCGAAGTTCTACCATCAGGCCAATTTGGAAGCCGCGCCGAAAGCGTTTAAAACCGCGCCCATCGACGCGCGCGGTTTTCCGGACATCCGCTACACCCTGCAGGTGTACCTGGAGGATTGTACCGGCTGCTCGCTGTGCGTGGAGGTCTGCCCGGCCAAGAGCAAGGAAAAGGTCGGCCACAAGGCC
>ERZ761607.1693-NODE-1693-length-26162-cov-5.840234_pt1 | contig 26162 bp, 27 predicted proteins | sample MGYA00511164_ERZ761607 | MGnify/ENA primary metagenome ERZ761607 (study PRJEB28899, sample SAMN02445080) | bioreactor sludge metagenome | biome: EBPR sludge | place: Australia: Brisbane, Thorneside Wastewater Treatment Plant | collected 2011-06-22 ... | reverse complement strand
CTTCCGGCGCCATCACCCAGAACCTGTTCGAAGACCGCGAGATCTTCGCCGAGATCGAGGAGATGTTGGCGCATGCCTGAAGAGTTCGAACCCCGGATCCTAGCCTTCTTCTGCAACTGGTGCACGTACACGGCGGCGGACCTCGCCGGAGTGTCGCGCATGAAGTACGCCCCCACCACCCGCGTGGTGCGGGTGATGTGCAGCGGCCGGATCGACCCGCAATTCGTGTTGCAGGCCTTCGCCAAGGGCGCCGACGGCGTCCTGATCGGCGGTTGCCACCCGGGCGACTGCCACTACGTGGAGGGCAACTACAAGATGCTCCGCCGCTTCCCCCTCCTCCAGCGCATGCTGGCGGACATGGGGATCGAGCCGGAGCGCATTCGACTCGAGTGGATCTCGGCGTCCGAAGGCGACCGGGTCCGCAAGGTCGTGAACGAGATGACCGAACAGATCAAAGCCCTCGGGCCACTCCAGCTTCCGACGAAGATGGAGGGCTGGGACGAGGAGATCGAGGAAGAGCCGCTGGAGGCGGGAACCCATGCCTAAACCCAAGATCGCGTTCTACTGGTGCGCCTCGTGCGGCGGCTGCGAGGAATCGGTCGTCGACATGGCGGAAGCCATCCTCGAACTCGCCGAACTCATCGACGGTGGCGCTGGCGCCGTGCAGCACGACCACCACGGGGAGGCCGGCTCCGTCTCCGTGGCCGGCCGGGACCGCCGTGAACAGTCCCACCTCGCCGCCCATCGCGGTGGACGGCACGGAGCCGACCCCCACCTCCCCCTCCTCCGCGTCGGGCACGAACCACTCCTCGTGGCCCAGGAGGTTGCGTGCGGCCGGCGGGGTGGCCCAGATGGCGGCCGCCGCTCCGCCCACCAGCACGGCTCCCGCTCCGCCGATCAGCATCCGGCGGCGGGTCAGGAACGGCCCGTCGGGCGGGCCTCCCGTCACTGCAGCTTGCCGTCGAGCACCGTGGCCCGGCCGCGGAGGAAGGTCGCCACTACCCGGCCGGGCAGCTCCATGCCGGCGTACGGCGTGTTGCGCGACAGGCTGGCCGACTCGGTGGGGTCGACCGGCCGGCGTACGGACGGGTCGTGGAGCACGAGGTTGGCGGGCTGTCCCGGTTCGAGGGGTCGGCCGTGCTCGGCAACCCGGCCGATCCGGGCCGGTGCGGTCGACATCCGGTCGGCCACGCCCGCCCAGTCGAGCAGCCCCGCGTCGACCATCGTCTCCTGCACGATCGAGAGCGCGGTCTCGAGGCCGAGCATGCCGAACGCGGCCGCGGCCCACTCGCAGTCCTTGTCCTCGTGGGGATGGGGAGCGTGATCGGTGGCGACCACGTCGATGGTGCCGTCGGCCAGCGCCGCGCGCAGCGCCTCGACGTCGGTGCTGGAGCGCAACGGCGGGTTGACCTTGTAGATCGGGTCGTAGGTCGCAGCGAGCTCGTCGGTGAGCAGCAGGTGGTGGGGGCAGACCTCCGCGGTGACGTTCCAGCCCTTCGACTTGGCCCACCGGATGATCTCCACCGATCCCGCGGTGGACACGTGGCACACGTGCAGCCGCGAGCCGACGTGCGCGGCGAGCAGGCAGTCGCGCGCGATGATCGCCTCCTCGGCCACGGCCGGCCAGCCCGCCAGGCCGAGCCGGCCGGAGAGTTCGCCCTCGTTCATCTGGGCGTCCTCGGTGAGCCGCGGCTCCTGGGCGTGCTGGGCGACCACTCCGTCGAACGCCTTGACGTACTCCAGGGCCCGGCGCATCAGCACCGCGTCGCTCACGCACTTGCCGTCGTCGGAGAAGACCCGCACCTGGGCAGCCGAGTCGGCCATCGCGCCGAGCTCGGCGAGCCGCTCGCCGGCCAGCCCCACCGTGACCGCACCGACGGGGCGTACGTCGCAGTAGCCGGCCTCGCGACCCAACCGCCAGACCTGCTCGACGACGCCGGCGGTGTCGGCGACAGGGTCGGTGTTGGCCATCGCGTGCACGGCGGTGAATCCGCCGCGCGCCGCGGCCGCCGTACCGCTCTCGACGGTCTCGGCGTCCTCGCGGCCCGGCTCGCGCAGGTGGGTGTGCAGGTCGACCAGGCCCGGGAGCGCGACCAGCCCGGCCGCGTCGACGACCTCGGCACCGGCGGCCGACAGCCCGGTGCCGACCTCGGCGATCGCGCCGTCCTCGAGCAGCAGGTCGGTCGGTGCGCCGCCGAGCACGGCGGCGCCCTTGATGAGGTACTTCACTCTTCTCCTCCGACGGCGGGTTCGGACCCGCCCAGCAGCAGGTAGAGCACGGCCATCCGGACGGCGACGCCGTTGGTGACCTGCTCGACGATGACCGAGCGCGGCGAGTCGGCCACGTCGGCGGTGATCTCCATGCCCCGCACCATCGGGCCGGGGTGCATGACGATCGTGTGGTCCTGCAGCGTGCCCATCCGGCGGGCGTCGAGGCCGTAGCGGCGGCTGTACTCGCGCGGCGTCGGGAAGAAGCCGCCGTTCATCCGCTCGCGCTGGACCCGCAGCATCATCACGGCGTCCGCCTTGGGGATCACCGCGTCGAGGTCGTACGACGTCTCGACCGGCCAGGTCTCGACCCCGACCGGCAGCAGCGTCGGCGGCGCGATCAGCGTCACCTCGGCGCCGAGGGTGCGCAGCAGGAGCGCGTTGGATCGCGCCACCCGGCTGTGCAGCACGTCGCCGACGATCGCGATCCGCCGGCCCTCGAGGCCACCTGGCTTGGACTCGCCGAGGTGCTTCCACATGGTGAAGGCGTCGAGCAGAGCCTGGGTCGGGTGCTCGTGGGTGCCGTCACCGGCGTTGACCACGCTGGAACGGACCCAGCCCGAGTAGGCCAACCGGTGCGGCGCGCCGCTGGCGCCGTGCCGGACCACGACGGCGTCGGCCCCCATCGCCTCCAGGGTGAGCGCGGTGTCCTTGAGGCTTTCGCCCTTGCTGAGGCTGGAGCCCTTGGCGGCGAAGTTGATGACGTCGGCGCTGAGCCGCTTGGCCGCCGCCTCGAAGGAGATGCGGGTGCGGGTGGAGTCCTCGAAGAAGAGGTTGACCACGGTGCGTCCACGGAGCGCCGGCAGCTTCTTGATGGGCCGGTCGGCCAGCGAGCGCATCTCGTCGGCAGTCGTGAGGACGAGCTCCGCGTCGTCCCGGGACAGGTCGCCGGCACTGAGCAGGTGACGCTTCATCAGGCACCCCCTCCTGGGCCGGTGTCCTCGATCGTGACCGCGTCGATGCCGTCGGTCTCGGCAACCCGCAGCCGGACCCGTTCGACGAGCGAGGTGGGGAGGTTCTTGCCGACGAAGTCGGCTCGGATCGGCAGCTCCCGGTGGCCGCGGTCGACCAGGACCGCCAGCCGGACCGCGGACGGTCGGCCGATGTCCTGCAGGGCGTCGAGAGCGGCGCGGATCGTCCGGCCGCTGAAGAGCACGTCGTCGACGAGCACCACCACCTGGTCGTCGATCCCTCCGGGTGGGATCTCGGTCGGCAGCAGCGCCCGGGCCGGCTTGAGCCGCAGGTCGTCGCGGTACATGGTCACGTCGAGCGAGCCCACCGGCACGTCGTACCCCTCGACGGCCGCGATGCGTTCCGCGATCCGACGGGCCAGGGGTACGCCGCGGCTGGGGATGCCGAGCAGCACGAGGTCGCGGGCGCCCTTGTTGCGCTCGAGGATCTCGTGGGAGATGCGGGTCAGCGCCCGCGCGATGTCACGATCGTCGAGGACCGTTCGTCCACCCGGGTCGGGGTGGGTAGGGCTGGGTTGGGCACACATCCGTGCTCAGACCTCCTTGTCCGCCTCACTGGACGGCCCGTTGAAGGATGTCGGTCAGGCGACACCATAGCCGCAGCCGCCCACCGCGTCAGATCCCTGCACCGCGCGTCGAACCGATCCTGGGTCAGCTCAGGCTCAGCCGACGAGGCGCTCGCTCACCATGCTGGTGGCGAGCAGCAGCGCGACCACGGCGACGATCCCGACCAGCACGAGGAGGACGCTCACCTGCGGGCGGCCGTCCGCGTCGACGTGCGAGGTGACGCGCTTGTGGGTGGGTGCGTGGGCCATGGTGCGTCCCGGGGCGTGAGGAGAAGCTCTTGATACGAGTGGACGCCTGGAAACCGTCGCCCGCCATGGCCCGGGCGGGCCATCCGCGATGGTCAGGACGGGTTGGCCCGACCGGAACCGCCGCTGCCCCTCGCGCGCCCGAGCTGCGGCGCCGCGCGGCCCGCGATCAAGGGCAGGTCGAGGTAGGTCTTGATGCCGGGCTCGGCGGCGACGACGTACGGGATCGCGTTGACGCAATGGTTCGCGGTGGACACGACGCCCGGGTTGCGGACCAGTCCCGCCTCGACGCTCTCCGGCTGCAGCCCCTGGAAGGTGAGCCGCACGCTCGGATCGCCGGTGACCTCGACCTCGAACCGCTCCCCCTCCGGGCCGAAACTCCAGCCGGGGTCGAGGTGCTCCTCACCCATCAGCCAGTTCACGATCGCGGTCACGACGGGTACGCCGTCGACGAGTGCCCGCCACTCGAACCGCCGCGCCGCGACGAGCCCCGGCTCGATCACGCCGATGGGCGAGGCGATCGGGGCGGTGGCCACGGCGACCTCCTGCACGGTCTCGATGTGCGGGTCGGCGTCGAAACCCATCTCCGCGACCACCATCCGCACCGAGGAGCGGAACCCGCCGCCCAGCAGGGCGGCCATCGGGCTGGCCAGCGCCTCCTCCGGCGTACCGCCGAAGGCCATCACGTGGCGGATCACGTCCGGCGCGCCGTAGGTCCGGATGTCGGAGAACTCCTCGGCGCGCACGTGCGTCACCCGAGCGCTCACCGCGGAGACCATCAGCGGGAACCGCTCGGTGATGCCGCCGGGGTGGATGCCGGTGCCGTGGAGCGTCGTGCCACCCTCGCGGCAGGCGTCCTCGAGCGCCCCGACCTTGGCGGGATCGGGGTAGATCCACCCGACCGGCGTCACGACGTTCTTCTCCGAGCGGAGCAGGGCCGCCACCTCGTCGACGTTCGGCACCAGCGGGCTGTAGACCACGCAATCCGCGGCCAGCGCCAGGATCTCCTCGGCGCTGGTCGTCGCGACCACCCCGACCCGAGCGATCCCCGCGAGCTCCCCGGCGTCACGCCCGCGCTTGTCCTCCGAGTGCACCCAACACCCGACCATCTCGAGCTCCGGGTGGCTCACGACCCCCTCGATCGCCGCCTTCCCGACTCCCCCCGTCGCCCACTGCACGACCCTGATCGCCCGCCTCGTCGACTCCTCCCCCGCCGACCGCCCCTCACCCGCACTCGTCACCTCGGCGATTCAGCCAACCCTGTTGACGCGTGTCAAGAGTCGACATTTGATGCCGACCCGTCGTTACTCGTCACGAGTAACGACAGGTCACCGTCAATTTCACGCCGACCCGTCGTTACTCCTCACGAGTAACGCCGACTCGGCGTCAGAGAGTGACCGGCCAGATGTTGCCCCAGGCGTCCACCTCGTAGCGGACCCGGTCCTCCCGGCGGTTGAGGACGACGGCGAGCCAGACGAAGCCCCAGAGGCCGGCGGTGAGGATGGTGAGGATGAGGTGGCCGAGGTGGGTGACGCGGCGCTGCCGGGCGAGCGTCACTCCGCGGGCGCTGCGGTTCACGACCGTGGCACCGTCGAGCACCTCGATGTCGACGGCGATCTCCAGGAGCCGGTCGCGCTTGCTCTGGGACAGCTCCGGGTACGTCGCCCACTCGCGCGGGAGCTCGAGTCGCTTCGGGAACGCGGAGTACGTGGCAGGTGCCCAGTCGCGACCCGACCAGCGCCGCCACGAACGCCGGTGCCAGCGGTAGTCGCCGACGGTGGGCGTCTGGACGGTCACGGGTTCCAGTGTGCGTTCAGTCGGCCGCGATATCGAGGAGCACCTTGCCCACGGCGCCGTTCTCCACGGCGTCATGGGCGGCCGCGGTCTGGTCCAGCGGGAAGTGGTGGAGGGGCACGCCCGCATCGTCCCCGACCCGCAGCGCGCCCGCGCGTACGGCCTCCTGCACGTCCTCGACCGCGGCCCGGAGGAACCTCTCGTCCAGCGTGTAGAGGATCAGGAACTGGTAGCGGAGGTTCTTGGAGAAGATCGACCGCAGCTGCACGGTGAGCTCGTCGCCGCCGTTGTTGGCGTAGATCGCGATGGTGCCGTGCACCTTCGTGACCGCCACGTCGAGCTCGTTGTTCTGCGCCGGCGCAACCTCGACGACGAGGTCCACACCGTCGGGGGCGATCGCGAGCACGGCCGCCTCGGTGTCGTCCTCTCGGTAGTTGACGACGCGGTGCGCCCCGGCGGCGGATGCGAGCGCAGCCTTGTCGGCGCTGCTCACCGTCGTCACGACGGTCGCCCCGGACCAGCGGGCCAGTTGGATCGCGGCGTTGCCGACGGCGCCCGCGCCGCCGTGCACCAGGACCGTCATGCCGTCCATGGCGCCGACGCCCAGCCGGGCCGGGCCACCCTCGCCCGAGGTGAGCGCCCGGTGTGCGGTGACGGCCGGCACGCCGAGGGAGGCGCCGAGGTCGTACGACGCGCCGTCGGGTAGCGGGATCACGTGCTGGGCCGCCTGCACCGTGAACTCCGCCGCGGTGCCGTACGCCTTGTCGCGCTGGGCCAGCACCAGCCAGACCCGGTCGCCGACGGCGAGCCCGGAGACACCCTCTCCGAGTGCGTCGACGACCCCCGCGCCATCCTGACCAGGGGTGATCTCGGGCGAGGGCAGCGGCTGCTCGCGCCGCTTCCAGTCGGTGGGGTTGACCCCGGCCCGCACCAGCCGGACCCGGACCTCGCCCGGACCGGGCTCGGGGAGGCCGCGGTCGACCAGGGTCAGGACGGAGGACGGACCGGGCTCGGTGAACACGACAGCACGCATGATCGGACCAAGTCCTACAGGGCCGAGGCCATTCCCGCGCACGCCCGGAGCCAGCTCAGCTGCGTCGCACGGGAGAGCTGGCCGTAGGGCAGCACGGACCCGGTGACCAGCGCCGGGTCGTAGGGCACCCGATAGACGCTGCGGGTGCGGTGGCGATAGACGTCGACCAGGTCGGCGGCCAGCTTGGCGTCCACGGTCGTGGACGGGTCGGAGAGCACGGTGACGGTCTTGTACTCGAGGTTCTGGTATCCCGCGTCCTGCAACGCATCGAGCATCCACAGACCGCTGTAGCCGGTGTCCTCACGGATCGTCGAGGTGACCACCAACAGGTCAGCGGCCTCGGCGGCCGCGAGCCAGTTCTCGGCCCGCATGTTGTTGCCGGTGTCGACCAGGATCACCTTGTAGAAGCGCATCAACAGCTGGTGGACGGACTTGAAGTCGTCGGCATGGATCTGGCCGGTGACGTTGGCGCTCTCGTCGGAGGCGAGTACGTCGAAGTGGGCGTCGCCCTGCGCGCGGACGTAGGCACCCAGCTCGCCGATCCGGGACTGCGCGACATCGTCGAACCGGTCGAGGTCGGCGAGCAGCTCCTTGGTGGTCTGGGTGTGGGCGCTGCGCGCGCCGCGGATGCCGAGCGTGCCCCTGGTCTCGTTGTTGTCCCACGCCACCACGGCGCCGCCGCGGATGGTGCCGAAGGTGTAGCCGGCCGCGAGCACGCCGGTGGTCTTGGCGGCCCCGCCCTTGGGGTTGACGAAGGCGATCGTCTTGGGTCCGTCGAACTCCTTCTGGATCACCGCGCGATCCTGGACGTACGCGCGCTCGGCGCCGCCCATCCGGGGCTTGATGGCGCCGCCGCTCCAGCGAGCCACGCGACCGCGCCAGCCCCACGTGGCGGGGCCGGCCTCCTCCTCCCCGGCTCGCCGGTCGAGGAAGTCCGTGGCGGTCATGTAGCGGCGTGGCTCGGGTGCGGCCGGCGCCGCCGTGGGTGGTACGGCGGCGGGTGGCGCTACAGGTGGAGCCGGGGGTGCGCCGGTGGGCGGGCCGGCAGCGGGGTGGGCTGGCACAGGAGGTGGTGGCGCTGGCGGCACCTCCGCGAACATCGGCCGCGGCCGGATCGTCGTGGGCTCGTGGTCGGGACGTGAGCCGGTCGACCGGCCGACCAGCGGATCATGCTGCGGATCGGGCTCCGTCGCGGTGTCGTTGCGCCGTGCGCGGTGCTGGGCCACTGCCCCTCCTCTCCCGGCTCCGCCACGCTCACACGTGGTGCCGAGTGGTTGGTTCGGTGCCCCCACCTACCCCCCATCACATCACTCCAACCGTTTGAGCGCCGCTTCCACACTCCGATGGAAGGTCGGGTAGGCGTAGTGCATGGTACGCAACCGGGAGACCGGGACCTCGCCGTGGACGGCCGTCACCAGCAGGCCGATCACCTCCCCGCCGTACGGCGAGAGCACGCTGGCGCCGACCAGAACGCCACGATCGGCGTCCTCGACGACCTTCACGATCCCCGTGGTTCCAGGCCCGTGCAACCAGCCACGGGCCGACTTCTCCACGTGTGCCAACCCGACGCGGACCCGCAGTCCGGCCCCGCGCGCCTCGGCCTCGGTCATCCCGACCGCGGCCAGTTCAGGATCGGTGAAGGTGACCCGGGAGACCGCGCGATAGTCGGCCGGCGGGCCGTCGTGGCCGAGGATGTCCGAGACGGCCCCGGCAGCCTGGTAGCGCGAGACGTGCGTGAACGCACCCTTGCCGGTGATGTCGCCGATCGCCCACAGCCGGTCGCCGGCGCGCAGCCGCTCGTCGACCTCGACATCCGGTGCCTGGGGATCCAGCCCCACCGTCTCGAGCCCGATATCGCCGAGGTTGTTGCTGCGCCCGGCCGCGACGAGCAGGGCCTCGGCGACGAGCGTCTCGTCGCCGACAGCTACGCGGAAGCCGCCGTCGTGGTCGACCCGCTCGACCTCGACGCCGACGCGGACGTCGATGCCCTCGTCGCGCAGCACCGCGGCGAGCGCGGCGCTGGCCTCCGGCTCCTCCTTCTCCGCGATCCGGTCCGCGGCTGCCAACAGCGTCACCCGCGCGCCGTACCGCGCGAACGCTTGGGCGAGCTCGAGCCCGTTGGGTCCAGCGCCCACCACCACGAGCCGGTCGGGGACCTCGGTGACCTTCATCGCCTCGCGGTTGGTCCAGTACGGCGTCGCGTCCAGGCCGTCGATGGACAGCCGCAGCGGGGCGGTGCCGGTGTTGAGCAGGACGCCGCGGCTCGCGCGGAGAACGGTCGAGATGCCGTCCTGCTCGACGCGGACGACGCCCGGGCCGTCGAGCCGCCCGTGCCCGCGGACGATCGTGACGCCGTCGCGTTCGAGCGGCTCGGCATGGTGGTGGTCGGTCCAGTCGTGGTTGGCCTCCCGGATCCGCGCGGCGACCAGCGACCAGTCAGGTCGCACTGTGGCGTCGCCGGCCAGGCGGTCGGCGCGGTGCACCTCGGCCAGCAGGTCCCCGGGCCGGACCATCAGCTTGGAGGGCGTGCAGCCCCAGAACGGACACTCGCCGCCGACCAGGGCCTCCTCCACGGCGACCACGTCGAGCCCGGCGAGGGCGAGCTTGCGCGCGGCGTACTCACCACCGGGCCCGATCCCCAGCACCACCACGTCACAGTCCCGTGTCGACCCCGCAGCAGTCATGGCGTCCACCCAACCATCCACCGCAAGATGAACCGGTGAGCCTCCCGTCGCGACGTGCCCTGCTCGGTGCGCGGCATTGGCGGGGCTGGGCCGGATGACCGCGGGCGGCTACCACGCCTTCGAGCACCGCTGGGCCTTGGCGGACGGACTCGGCTTCATGGGACAGATCGGCCGCGACCGGGCGGTGGCTCGGACCGTCGAGCAGGCCACTCGCCTCAAGGAGGGGCTGGCCGAGACCCGCGTCACGCTCGTGACGCCCGTCGACCCGGCCGTTTCCGCCGGCATCGTCTGCTTCGACGTGCCCGATGTGCTGCCGGGCAACGCTGTGCTGAGCCTGCGTGAGCAGGGCGTCGTGGCCAGCGCGACGCCGTACCGCACGTCCTACACCCGGCTCGGGCCGAGCATCGTCACCAGCCCCGACCAGGTCGATGCAGCGATCGCGGCGGTGGGCTCGCTGTGATTCCCGATGATCAGGGCGCGGCGGCCAGGGCCCGGGTCGCGGCCCGGAAGCCGCACATCCCATGGACGCCGGCACCCGGGGCGGTAGCCGAGGAACACAGGTAGACCCCCGGGACGCCGGTGGCGTAGGGATCTCCCCAGCGCGGCCGGCGCACGAGTTGGCGCAGGTCGTTGACCCCGCCCGCGATGTCGCCGCCGACGTAGTTGGGGTTGTCGCGCTCGAAGTCGGCGGGTGTCCGCACGGCGCTGGCGACCACGCGCTCACGGAGTCCCGGCGCGAACCGTTCGAGCTGGTCGAGCACCGCCTGTTCCGCCGAGCTGGTCCACCCCGACGGCACGTGCGCGTAGGCCCACACGGGGTGCAGATCGCCCACCGCGCGTGTGGGATCAGCCAGCGACTGCTGGGCCACCAGAACGAACGGACGCTCCGGCATCCGGCCCGCACACGCCTCGGCTTCGGCGTGGGCGATCTCTTCGAGCGTGCCGCCCAGGTGGACCGTGCCGGCTCGGCGGGCGACCTCGGCCGTCCAGGGCACGCCGCCCCGGACGGCCAGGTCGAGCTTGTACGCCCCGGCGCCGTAGCGGTGGCGGCGGTACGCGCGCCTGGTCCTTGCGGGCAGCTCGTCGCCGTAGACCTCGGCGACCGTCGCCGGCGAGGTGTCGAAGAGCGTGATGCGGGCCGCGGGCACATCGGACCGGTGCCGGACCGGGTGCCCGGTGATGACGGCGCCGCCCCACTCGGCCAGCAGCGACGCCAGGGCCCCGGTGATCGCGCTCGAGCCGCCCTCGGCCACGGGCCAGCCGTACGCGTGCCCCGCGGCGGTGAGCATGACGCCGGCGCCCGCCGTGGCCGGTCGGGTGAGCGGGCGGAACACGTGTGCGGCCGAGCCTGCGAACAGGGCCCGCGCGCGCGGCGTACGGAACCTCCGGGCGAGTACGGCGGCGGGGAGCGCGGCCCGCAGCCCGAACCGTGTCAGCCGCACCGGATGGCGGGGCACTCGGACCAGCGGGCCGAAGACGTCGTCGGCCAGTTCGGCGAAGTCCTCGGCCACTGGCCCGAACACCCGTCGCCACGCGGGCCCGTCCGCTCCCAGCCGAGCACAGGTCTCATCGAGCGAGCGAAACAGCACCCCGGCCGTACCGTCGTCCAGCGGATGCGCAAGGTCGATCTCGGGGTACCTCCACACCAGCCCGTGCTCGGCCAGCGGCAGCGAGGTCAGGAACGGCGAGGCCACGCCGAAGGGATGCACCGCGGAGCAGACGTCGTGCTTGAGACCCGGAACGGTGAGCTCCTCGGTGCGGGTGCCGCCGCCGATGGTCGACGCGCCTTCCAACACCGTGACCCGCCGCCCGGCGCGCGCCAGCGTGACCGCGGCAGCCAAACCATTGGGACCCGCCCCGACCACGACGGCGTCGAGCGGGGTAGGCATGTCGCCCACGGTATCCGCGCAATGGGGCCCGACCTGAGAGGCTGTGCCGGTGGCCGAGCTGACCCTGACCGAGCTGCGTCGATTCCCGGTCAAGTCCTGCCGCGGACAGCAGGTCGAGACCGCCGTGCTCGAGCCGTGGGGGCTGGCCGGCGACCGGCGGTGGATGCTGGTCGACGAGGCCGGCGAGACCGTCACCGCCCGCGAGCAGCGCGAGATGCTGCTCATCACGCCGCGGCTGACGGCCGACGGTGGGCTGGAGATCTCAGCGCCGGGCCACGTTGATCTGGTGGTGGCGCGCCCGCCCGGCGACCGGCACGTCGAGGTGACCGTCTTCGGGCGGGCACCGTTCGCTGCCGCCCTGGCCGGCCGCACAGCAGACGACTGGTTCAGCACGGTGCTGGGCGAGCAGGTCCGGCTGGTCTTCGCCGACGATCCGCACCGGCGGCAGGCCAACCCGGCGTACGCCGGTCCCGGCGTTCCCCTGCACTTCGGCGACGGGTACCCGCTCCTGCTCGCCACCGAGGCCTCGCTGACCGCCCTCAACGCCCTGATCGCAGCCGGCGCCAAGGCCGACGAAGGACCGGTGCCCATGGTCCGCTTCCGGCCCAACCTGGTGGTCGGCGGTGGCCAGCCGTGGGCCGAGGACGGCTGGCGCCGAGTGCGGATCGGCGCCGCGGAGTTCCGGGTGGTCAAGGGCTGTGACCGCTGTGCGATCCCCACCACCGACGAGAACACCGCCGTACGGCGCAAGGAGCCGACCTACACCCTCGCCCAGCATCGGCGCTGGGACGGCGCCGTGTGGTTCGGCATGAACCTCGTGCCACTGACCCCCGGCGCCACACTGCAGGTCGGTGACGAGGTCGAGATCCTCGACGAGAAGGTGACTTCGGACGGTCCGCCTCGCTAGGGCGGGGGTCGCCCGGCTCCCGACAGTGCAGCATCGCTGGCGCTGTGGAGGGGGTAAAGCTGCACTGTCCCGCACCGAAACAGGGCAGCAGAAGAAGATGCTCAGTCGTTGAAATGCCGAGCCCGGGCGAAACAGAACAGCCCGTAACACCCGATGCCGATGGCGATCAGCACCAGCAGGATCTGACCGAACGGCTGCTGCAGCACCTTGTGCAGCGCTTGGTCGAGACCACCGGACTTCTTCGGGTCGTGGGTCAGCGCGGCGTAGAGGAAGAGCGAGCCGACGATCCCGAAGGCGATGCCCTTGGCGGTGTAGCCGGCCTTGCCGAACCAGAGGTACGCCGTACCGGTCGCACCGCTCTGGCCTTCGGCGTTGATGTACTTCGCGAACTTCTCCGTCCACGCCTTGTGCACCAGGTAGGCCCCGATCCCGATGATCGCCAGCCCGATCGCACCGACGATGACCTGACCCCCGGGCAGGTCCATGATCTTCGCGGTCAGCGAGTCGGTGCCGCTCTTGCCGGAACTCCCGGAGCCCATGGCCGCGCGGACCGCGCTGACACCGATGACTGCGTAGACGACCGCCTTGCCGGCCGAGGTCACCCGCTTGCGGACCTTCGTGAATCCCTCTTCGTCACGGTGCCCGAAGGCCGCCTCGAGGCCCTGCCAGATCACCAGGAGGAACATCCCGATCCCGAGCGCCCACACCATCGCCTTGCCGAACGGCTGCTCCGCAAGCTGCTGGATCGCGCCCGAGGAGTCGGTCGAGCCCTCGCGGTCGCCGAACGCCAGCTGGATCGCCAACCAGGCGATCACCAGGTGGACCACGCCGTAGGCGACCAGACCGAGCCGGGCAGCGACGTCGATCCACTCGCTGTCGGACGCTTGGCGCCCGGTCTCCTCGGCGCGAGTGCCGATGCTGCTCATGGATGCCCCTTCCTCCGCATGTCCGATACCCGAACGCCCGGTGGGGCATGCGATCAGGAGAGGTCTGCCAGCGCGCTCTCGATCGCCCGGTGGAAGGTCGGGTAGGCGAAGATCATCGAGCGCAGTGTCTCGACCGGTACGGCGGCATGCACCGCGACCGCGAGGAAGCCGATGATCTCGCCGCCGTACGGTCCGACCACCGTGGCTCCGACCAGGACTCCCCGCTGCGCATCTTCGACCAGCTTGACCAGCCCCTGGCTGCCCGCGCCGTGGGTGAATCCGCGCGTCGAGGCCTCGAGCGGGGTCGAGCCGATGCGCACTTCGATCCCGGCGGCCCGGGCCTGCGCCTCGCTCATGCCGACGCCGGCCACCTCCGGGTCGGTGAAGGTGACGTGCGGAAGGGCGTGGTACGCCGCCGGCGGTCCGGCCTCGCCGAGGATGTCGCGGCGGGCGATGGCGTTCTGGTACATCGACACGTGGGTGAACGCACCGTGCCCGGTCACGTCTCCGATCACCCACAGCCCGTCGCCGGCGCGCATCCGCTCGTCGACGGGGATGGTCCGCGCACTCGGATCGAGACCGACGGTCTCCAGGCCCAGGTCATCGAGGTTCGGGGTCCGGCCCGCGGCGATCAACACCTGGTCGGCGGAGACCTCCTCGCCGGACTCCAGGGTGAGCGTGAAGCGGCCCTCGGCGTACGTCGCCGCAACCGGATCGTCGCCCGTGACGACGCGGATATCCTCGGCCGCGAAGACCTCCGTGAGGATGGCGGCGGCTTCAGGCTCGTTGGCCGGGAGCAGCCGGTCGCCGTGCTGGACGACGGTCACCTGGACCCCGAACCGCGCGAACACCTGCGCGAGCTCACAGCCGATCGGGCCGCCGCCGATCACCACCAGCGAGCCGGGCAGCTCGGTGACCTGGACGGCCTCGCGGTTGGTCCAGTACGGCGTGCCGGCGAGCCCGTCGATCGGGGGCGTCGCCGGTCGGGTGCCGGGGTTGAGCACGACACCCTTCGCGGCCTCGAACGTCACCGGCTCAGACCCGTCGGTCGGCGTCACGGTGACCCGGCGTACGCCGGCCAGCCGGCCGACGCCGTGCACCACGGTCGCGCCGGCCCGCTCCAGCCGCTCCACCGCGACCCGGTCGTCCCAGTGGTCGGTCGCCTGCACGGCAACCCGCTCGGCCACTGGCGCCCACCTGGGGTGCATGGTCACCTCCCCCGCCAGGGCGACCGCACGCCCGGCCTCGGCGACGACATCGGAGGCCCGGACCATCATCTTGGTCGGCACGCAGCCGAAGTAGGGACACTCCCCACCCACGAGCCGGCTGTCCACCGCCACCACTCGCAACCCCGCCGACGCAGTCGCGTTGGCGAGCGTCTCTCCCCCGGGTCCGAGCCCCACCACCACGAGATCCACCTGCTGGACGTCCGTCATGGGCCCAGCCTGCCGCATGGCGCCGTCAGACGAGAGTGGCCTTGTTGCGCAAGACCGCGCCGAGGATGCCGTTGACGAACTGCGGGGACTCGTCGGTCGACAGGTCGCGCACCAGCGCCATCGCCTCGCTCACCGCGACCGGGTCGGGTACGTCGTCGACGTAGAGCAGTTCGAAGACACCGAGCCGCAGCACGTTGCGGTCGACCGCGGGCATCCGGTCGAGGGTCCAGCCTTCGGAATACGACGACAGAATCTCGTCGATGCGGGCGAGATGCTCGACGACGCCGCGGACCAGGTCGGCGGTGTAGGCGTTGGTCGGCCCCTCGCCGTCCTCGATGGCCCGGTCGAGCGCCACCGTCGCGGATTCGCCTCGCAGTTCGGAGGCGTAGAGCAGGTCGAGGGCGCGCTTGCGCGCCTTGGTGCGTGCCGCCACCGTCAAGCCGCCATCAGGAGGAGACGCGACCGAGATAGGAGCCGTCGCGGGTGTCGACCTTGATCTTCTCGCCGTTGGTGATGAACAGCGGGACCGCGACCGTCGCACCGGTCTCGACGGTGGCGGGCTTGGTGCCACCCGTGGAGCGGTCGCCCTGCAGCCCGGGCTCGGTGTAGGTGACCTCGAGCTCGACGGAGGCCGGCAGCTCGAGGTAGAGCACCCTGCCGTCGTTGCTGGCCACGATCGCCTCCTGGTTCTCCAGGAGGTAGTTGGCCGCGTCGCCCACGGTGTCGGGGCTGATCTCGACCTGGTCGTAGGTGCCGGTGTCCATGAAGACGTAGGAGGTGCCGTCGTTGTAGAGGTACTGCATGGTCCGCTTGTCGACGTTGGCCACCTCGACCTTGACGTCGGCGTTGAAGGTCTTGTCGACGGTCTTGCCCGACTCGACGTTCTTGAGCTTGGAGCGCACGACCGCGCCACCCTTGCCGGGCTTGTGGTGCTGGAACCAGATGACCTGCCACAGCTGGCCATCCAGGTTGAGCACCATGCCGTTCTTCAGGTCGTTCGTCGTCGCCATGCGCGCAGTTCAGCCTTCTCGTGGAGTTCTCGAGGACACAGGTGGTCAGTGGACCAGCGCACGAGTCTAGTCAGTGCGGCGCCGGAACCTTCATTCAGCGCTGGGTTCGTCGAAGGTTCATCGAAGGTTCGTCGACGGTGGCGCCCCACGCCGGTGTGGGCTTGACTGTCATGGGTGACGGGGGGATTCGATCGAGCACACGCGCTCGTGCTCGATCCGCGTCGCCAGGGGACGGCGACCGAGCGCGCGGCGTACCTCGCCGACCTCGAGGCGCGCTACGTCGACGTCGAGACGGTGATGAATCAGCTCTGCGCGCTGCCCTCGTGGGACGACCGCGGCCAGGCGTGGATCGACGACCAGCTGCGGCTGGCCACGGCCGTGGTGTACCAGGTGGGCACCCTGCGGGGCGAGTACGACGACGCGCGGGCGTGGGGCGATGCCGCGCTCTCCCTCGGCGCCGCGGGTACGCCGCTGCGCCGGGCCGACCTGATGCTGCATCTCTCCGAGCTGCACCGCGTCACCGGACGGGCGGCGCACGCCACGATGCTGGTGGAGTCGGCCGTCGCCCTCCTCGACCTGCCCGGACTCTCCCCCGACGACATCGACGCGTTGGCCCCGGTCAGCTGCCATGCGTTCCTCGGCCTCGGCACCGCGGCGTACTGGGATGGTCGCCCGGCCGACGCCGCCCCGCTGCTCGCGCACGCCTCAACACACGGTGGCGACTCGATCCCGCACGTGTGGTCGATGGTCAACCACGCGTTGCTGCTCGCCGACGGTGGCGACCTCGACAAGGCGCTGGCCCTGGAGGACGCCGCCGCCCAGATGGCTGAGCGCCTCGGTGACCAGGTAGCGCTCACCGCGATCCAGAACAACCGGGCCTGCACGTTGCGCCGACTCGGCCGCCCCGAGGAGGCCTACGACGTGTTCGCGGAGCTGCTGCCCGGCGTCCTGGTCGATGACATCCCCGACGCGGTGGTCACGTGCACCGAGGACTTCGCCTGCGTGCTCTTCGACCTGGGTCAGGACGAGGACGGCGCCCTGCTGATGGGCGCGGCGGACGCAGAGCGGGACAGCACCGGCGTACCCCGGATGGCGTTCCAGGAGGCCTCCCTGGCACCCTCGATGACCGCGGCGCAGGCCCGGCTGGGCGACGCGTGGGAGCCGCTGCTCGCCCGGGGCGCCGAGCTGGGCGTGCTGGCCGCGGTCGCTTCGGCGCTGCGCCCGACCTGAACCGGCCCCTCACACACGTCGGGAGCAATCGCCCCCAGATCCCGGCGCCCAGTGAGCAATCCTGTGATCACTACGACTTCGACTAGATAAGCAGGGAGAGCTTTTCCAACGCCATCCGGTAGCCGTCGATGCCGTGGCCGGCGAAGACTGCGACGGCGTACGGCGTCACCAACGAGGTGTGCCGGAACTCCTCCGGGCGCGAGTGCGGGTCGCTGATGTGCACCTCCACGAGCGGCGCCGTCAGCTGGGCGCAGGCATCGAAGAGTGCGTAGGAGTAGTGGGTCCAGGCGGCGGCGTTGAGCACCACGGGGACGGCATCGTCGGCGGCCTGGTTGAGCCAGTCGAGCAGCTCGCCCTCGTGGTTGGTCTGCAGGACGGTGACGTCGAGCTCGAACGCCCGGCCCCACTCGGCGCACAGCTCGGCCAACTGCTGGTGGGTGGTGGTGCCGTAGATCTCGGGCTGGCGCCGTCCCAGACGGCCGAGGTTGGGGCCGTTGAGCACCAGGACCGCCCTCACGACAAGACCTCGTACGCCGCCCGCAGCAGCTCGTCGGACGGGTCGGCCAGCACTGCCGGCTGAGCCAGCCCCTCCAGGATCACGAACCGCAGCATCGCGCCACGCGTCTTCTTGTCCACCCGCATCACCTTGAGGACGTCGTCGAAGGAGGAGCCGGACCACGACGTGGGCAGCCCCAGGGAGCGCAGCACCCGCGCGTGCCGAGCCGCCGTGTCGTCGTCCAGCCGGCCGGTGAGCCGGGCCAGTTCGGCGACGTAGACCATGCCGATCGCCACCGCCTCCCCGTGCCGGAGGGTGTAGTCGCTGTGCTTCTCGATCGCGTGGCCGAGCGTGTGCCCGTAGTTGAGCACCTCGCGCCCCGGGTGCCCGCCGACCCCGCCGGTCTCCCGCAGGTCCATCGCCACGACCTCGGCCTTGACCCGGACCGCGCGCTCGACCAACTCGGCGAGCGCCTCGGAGGTCGGGTCGAGTGCCGCATCGGGGTCCTTCTCGACCAGGGCGAGGATCTCCGGATCGGCGATGAAGCCGCACTTGACGACCTCACCGAGGCCACTGATCAGCTCGGCCGCCGGCAGGGTCTCGAGGAAAGACAGGTCGCACAGCACGCCGGCCGGCTCGTGGAAGGAGCCGACGAGGTTCTTGCCGGCGCCGGTGTCGATGCCGGTCTTGCCGCCCACCGCCGCGTCGACCATGCCGAGCAGGGAGGTCGGCACGTGCACGACGCGGACGCCACGGAGCCAGGTCGCGGCCACGAAGCCGCCCAGGTCGGTCGTCGCGCCGCCACCCACGGTGACCACCGCGTCGGAGCGCGTGAACCCTGCGGCACCCAGCCGCTCCCAGCAGTCCGCGACCACCGCGGCGGTCTTGGCCGCCTCGCCCTCGGGCACTTCGAGGTCGAGGACCTCGAAGCCCTGCAGGTCGACCCTCATGCCCGGCGCATGCACGAGCGCGACCCGCTGCACGGCCGGGCCGAGCAGGGCCGGGAGTCGGTCGAGGATGCCGCGGCCGACCTCGACGTCGTACGGCGCCGCGGTGGCGACCCGGATGGTGGTCACGGCAGAGCCGCCACGATCTCGGCGGCGATGTCGTCCGGTGTCCGGTCGTCGGTGTCGACGACCAGGCTCGCGACCGACTCATAGATCGGCGTGCGCTCGTCGAGCAGCGCCTTGATCCGGCCGCGGACGTTGCCGAGCAGCAGCGGCCGCGAGCTGCCGAGCCCTACCCGCTTGACCGCATCGGAGAGTCCGACCCGCAGGAAGACGACCTGGTGGCCCGCCAGTAGCTCCCGAGTGGCGGGGTCGAGCACCGCTCCCCCGCCGAGCGCTAGCACGCCGTCATGGGTCGCCATCGCGTCGGCCACCGCCTTGCGTTCGAGGTCGCGGAAGTGCGCCTCACCCGACTCCACGAAGATGTCGGCGATCGAGCGGCCCTCCAGCGCCTCGACGTCGCGGTCGGTGTCGCGCGCGGCCACGCCCCAACTCGCGGCGAGGAGCTCGCCGATCGTGGTCTTGCCGGCACCCATCGGTCCGACCAGCACTACCCGAGGGGTCACTTGAACCTCAGCGTCGCGAGGTAGGAGTCGGCGTTGCGGCGGGTCTCCTGCACCGAGTCGCCGCCGAACTTCTCCAGGACCGCGTCGGCCAGCACCAGGGCGACCATCGCCTCGGCGACGATGCCCGCGGCGGGTACGGCGCACACGTCGGAGCGCTGGTGGTGTGCGGTCGCCTCCTCGCCGGTGGCCACGTCGACGGTGCGCAGCGCCCGGGGCACGGTGGCGATCGGCTTCATGGCCGCCCGGACCCGCAGCACCTCACCGGTGGTCATGCCGCCCTCGGTGCCTCCGGACCGGCCGCTGACCCTCCGGATGCCCTCGTCGGTCGGCACGATCTCGTCGTGGGCCAGCGATCCCGGGGTGGCCGCGAGCGCGAAGCCGTCGCCGACCTCGACCCCCTTGATCGCCTGGATGCCCATCAGGGCGCCCGCGAGCCGCGAGTCGAGCCGACGGTCCCAGTGCACGTGGGAGCCGAGGCCGGGCGGGAGCCCGTGCACGACCACCTCGACGACACCGCCGAGGGTGTCACCGTCCTCGTGGGCCTGGTCGATCCGTTCGACCATCTGCTTGGCCGTGTCGGCGTCGAGGCAGCGGACCGGGTCGTCGTCAAGTCGCGCGACGTCGTCGGGCTCGGGCCACAGCCCGTCGGGCGCGCGTACGCCGCCGAGCTCGATCACATGCGACACGATCCGGGCGCCGACGGCCTGCTCGAGGAAGTTCGAGGCAACCCGGCCCAGCGCGACCCGGGCGGCGGTCTCGCGGGCGGAGGCGCGCTCGAGGACCGGTCGGGCCTCGTCGAAGTCGTACTTCTGCATGCCGGCGAGGTCCGCGTGCCCCGGCCGGGGGCGGGTGAGGGGCGCGTTACGGGCCGACCGCTCCAACTCGGCGCGGGTCTCGGCGTCGGGCGGGTCGGCGGCCATCACCTTCTCCCACTTGGGCCACTCGGTGTTGCCGACCTCGATGGCGACCGGTCCACCCTGGGTCTCGCCGTGGCGTACGCCGCCGACCAGCGTGACCTCGTCCTGCTCGAACTTCATCCGGGCGCCGCGCCCGTAGCCGAGGCGGCGACGGGCCAGTGCCTCCCGGATGTCGTCGGAGGTCACCTGCACGTGGGCCGGCAGGCCCTCGAGAATGGCGACGAGGGACGGGCCGTGGGACTCACCCGCGGTCAGCCAGCGCAATGTCACAGGGGGAATTGTCTCAGCCGTACAACAGGTCGGTGACCGGCTGTCCGAGGAAGATGCCGAGCAGCGCCCCGAGGACCATGAACGGACCGAACGGGAACGGCACCCGCATCAGCCGGTAGTCGCGCTTGATGGCCGAGATCAGCAGCCCCGGAACGCCGAAGAGGATGAACCCGAGCCAGATCCCGAGGACCAGCTCGGCCGGGCCGAGATAGGCCAGCACGAAGCTCAGCAGCGCCGAGAGCCGGACGTCACCGAACCCCATCCCCGCGGCCCGGATGAACCACAGCACCCAGAAGAAGGTGCGGACCGCGACCAGACCCAGGAGCCCCCGGATCAACTCGGTCTGCGCGTCGACCACGAGCCAGAGGACGACCCCCGCCAGCACGACGTACGCCGTCGCGGGCAGCACCAACCGGTTCGGGATGTAGCGGGTCCGCCAGTCGAGGACCGCGATGGCCACCAGGACCGGCACGGGCGGGATGACGACCGCCAGGACGGGGTACCAGCCGAACTTCAGCCCGAGCAGCCCGGCGACCAGGGCCGAGGCCAGGGCACAGAACAGCGCCAGACCGCGCACGTCCGCGAGGTCGCGATAGAGCTCCTTCTCGCGCTCGACGGCGTGCATGCCCCACAGCGAGAAGTCCGGGATCGGCTTGCGCTGCCGACGCGGCGCCGTGTCGTGTTCGCCTTTCTCCGGACTCGGCTCCGCATCGCCGTCGGATTCCCCTGTGGGTTCGGGCTCCGGCTCCGGCTCCGGCTCCGGGTCGGGTTCCGGGAGCCGGCGTACGACCACGGGGGTGAACCAGCCGACCAGGCCGGCCGCGGCCGCGCAGCCAAGGCCCACCAGCGCGCTCATCGGACCTCCCGCGCGGCGAGCTCCTCCTCGGCCGCGCGACGCATCGCACCGGCCGGGACGTCGTACCTGCCCGTCATGGCGACCACCTGGTTGACCGCCTGGGCGACGAGCAGGTCGAGGCCGTTGAAGACGGTCCGGCCGGAGGCTGCCGCGGCGGCCGCCAAGGGTGTCGGCCACGGTGAGTAGACGACCTCGAAGACCAGCGGGATATCGGCCACCGCGTCGATCAGTTTCGTCACCTGCGCCGTGGCCGGAACCGTGGAGACGACCACGTCACCCGTCAGCTCGGTGATGCCGGCCAGCTCCACGACCTCGGCGCGCGGAGCGGATCGGTGGGCAGCCACGGCCTGCACCGTCTCGGTGGCCCGGGCCGGATCGCGAACGACGAGCGTCGCCTGGCTCATCCCCCGCTCCGCCAGGGCCAGGAGTAGGGACGTGGCGGTCGCTCCGCCGCCGAGGACGACCGCACGGTCGAGGGGCCCGTCGTACTCCCCCAGCACCATGAGCGCTCCTGTGACATCGGTGTTCAGCCCGTGCCGGCCGCCGTCAGGCTCCAGCAGCACGGTGTTGCACCCACCGGTGGCGGCCACCCACTCGTCGTACGACGAGAGCATGGGGACCACCTCACGCTTGAGCGGCGCGGTGAGCGACAGCCCGCGCCACTGCGTGGGGTCGAGCCCGTCGAGGAAGGCGGCCAACCCACCGGAGTGGACGCGCACCGGATCGTAGGACCAGCCGTCGAGCCCGAGGGCGCGGTAGGCCGCGCGGTGGATCGCCGGCGACAGCGAGTGGTCGATCGGGTCGCCGAGTACTGCGCACCTCACCTCAGGGCAGCTCTCAGCACCGGTCGGACTGGGTCTCGCAGTACTCGTCGAGCTCGCCCTTGAACTTCAGGAACTCGTCGTAGTCGTCGGTGAACTTGGTCTCGCCGGTGGCGAGGTTGACCGTCACGTAGAAGAACCAGGGCCCGTCCTCGGGGTTGAGCGCGGCCTGGATGGCGGCGTCGCCGGGAGCCTCGATGGGGCCGGGCGGCAGCCCCTTGTGGGTGTAGGTGTTGTACGGCGAGTCGGCGACCGAGTCGATGTCGGCCTGTGTGAGCCGGGCCGGGCCGGGCTTGCCGAGGGCGTAGTTGACGGCGGCGTCGATCTGCAGGAAGCCCGCGGCGGGGTTGGGCTCGATCTCGAGCCGGTTGTAGATGACCCGGGCGATCTTCGCGCGGTAGTCGCCGCGGCCTTCGGCCTCGACCAGGCTGGCGATCGTCATGATCTCCTGCGGCGTGTAGCCGAGCTCGGCGGCGCGCGCCTCGAGATCGTTGTCCTCGGCTGCCACCTTCCACCGGTCGACCATGTCTTTCAGCATGTCGGCCGGCTTCTCGTCGGGACCGAAGGCGTAGGTCGCCGGGAACAGGTAGCCCTCCGCGTTGCCCCCGGCGTAGTCGGGCAGCCCGAGGGCAGCGGGGTCGGCCAGGGCCGCCTCGAACTGCTTCTTGGGGAAGTCGGTGGCCTCGGCCAGCTTGGCGATGATCTCGCTGACCTGCTGGCCCTCGGTGATCGTGATCGAGGTCGTCACGATGTTGCTCGGGTCGACCAGCACGTTGACCACGTCGGAGGCCTTCATCTCCTTCTGCAGCGCGTAGTAGCCGACCTGGATGTTGTTGGACTCGGGGTTGGCCGCTGCCGCGTTGACGAAGGCCTCTACCGAGGCGACGACGCCCTGCTCCTTGAGGTTGCGGCCCATCTCGGTGACCGTGTCGTCCTGGTGGACCTCGAAGACGACCTGCTCACCACCGGGGCCGGGGTAGTCCTCGGCCGAGCTGAACTGGTCCTTGATCTTGTCGATCCCCGTGGTGACGCCGTAGTAGAGGCCGCCGGCGAGGACGGCCAGGATCACGAGCGCGATCAGACAGCCCGGACCGCGGCGGCGGCGCTGGCGGCGCTCGGCCCGACGACCACCGGCGGGCGTCGCCGTCTGCTCGCCGAGGAGGTCCTCCATGTCGGTCATGGTGTGTCGCTCTCCTCGATGATCTCGCCCGGCGCGGTGCCGCTGACTCGTTCGGTATCCAGCACGTGCTGCAGGATCACCACTGCGGCGGCCTGGTCGACCACTGCTCGGCGCTTGGCACCCGAACGCCCCCGGTCGCGCAGCATAGCCTCCGCACTCACAGTGGTGAGCCGCTCGTCAGCCAGGCGCACCGGTATCGGCGCCACGGCGCGGACCAGTCGGTCGGCCCATTCCCGCACCTTGACCGCGGCCGGGCCCTCGCTGCCGGACAGCGATCGCGGGAGTCCGACGACGATCTCCAGCACCCGTTCGGGGTCGCCGTCCTGCTCCGCGACGACGATCTCGGCGATCCGGGCCAGGTCCCCCCTGCCCCGCGCCACGGTCTCCACAGGAGTCGCCAGCAGCCCCGACGGGTCGGACCGGGCCACCCCGATCCGCGCATCCCCCGGGTCGAGGCCGATCCGCACTCCCTGTCTCATGCCCCGCCCGTACCCCGAGTCGGCGCTACTGCCCTGCAGTAACGACGCCTCGGCGTCGAACGATATGTCGTTAAGCTCGAACGATGTATCGCTGGACGGTGACCCGTCGTTACTCGTGATGAGTAACGACGGGTCAGCGTCGATTGGGAGCAGATCAGGGGGCTGCCTTCGCGACTTCGGAGCGGACCAGGGCCAGGGCCTCGTCGATGCGGGAGGCGTCGGTGCCGCCACCCTGCGCGACGTCGTCCTTGCCACCGCCCTTGCCGCCGACCAGCGGCCCGACGGCGCGGACCAGGTCGTTGGCGATGAGCCCGCGGGCGCGCGCTTCGTCGTTGGTCGCGGCCACCACGGAGACCTTGCCGTCGGCCTCGCCGATGACCACGACGACGCCGGGCTGCCCGGCCGACAGCCGGCCGCGTACGTCGAGCGCGAGCGTGCGTACGTCGCCCCCGCCGGCCCCGGGGGCAGAGGTCGCGACCACCGCCACGCCGCCGACCTGCTCGGCTCCGGCCGCAAGGTCACCGGCACGCGCCAGCAGCTGACCGACGCGCACCTTCTCCAGCTCCTTCTCGGCGGCCCGGAGTCGCTCGACGATGTCGTTGACCCGCTCCGGCAACTCCTCGGGCCGGGCCTTCAGCGCCTCGGAGAGCTGAGCGACCAGCACGTGCTCACGGGCCAGGAACCGGTAGGCGTCGGCGCCGACCAGCGCCTCGACCCGGCGTACGCCGGAGCCGATGGACGACTCGCCGAGCAACTTGATCACGCCGAGCTTGCCCGAGCTGCCGGCGTGGGTGCCACCGCACAGCTCGCGGGCCCAGTCGCCGACCGAGACCACCCGCACCTGGTCGCCGTACTTCTCGCCGAACAGCGCCATCGCGCCGCTCTTGACCGCCTCCGCCTGGCTCATGATCTCGGCCCGCACTGCGAGGTCGTCGAGGATCACATCGTTGACTTGCGCCTCGACGTCGGCCATCACCGACGCAGGCACCGAGCCCGCGGCCGAGAAGTCGAACCGGAACCGGCCGGGGGCGTTCTCCGAGCCGGCCTGGGTGGCGGTCTCCCCCAGCGCCTCGCGGAACGCCTTGTGCACCATGTGCGTCGCCGTGTGGGCGCGGGAGATCGACATCCGGCGCTCGAGGTCGACCAGCGAATGGGCCTCGAGGCCGGGCGTCACCTCGCCGTTGAGCACGGTCGCCTGGTGGACGATCAACCCCGTGATCGGCGACTGCACGTCCTCGACCCGCAGCCGCGCGCCGTTGGAGAGCTCGATGATCCCCTGGTCGGCGAGCTGACCGCCGCCCTCGGCGTAGAACGGGGTGCGGTCGAGGATCAGCTCGACCTCGTCGCCCTCGCGCACGCTCTCGACCACCCCGTCGGCCGTGACCAGGCCGCGCACGGTGCCGTCGGTGACCACCTCGGCATAGCCGGTGAAGTCGACCGGCGCGCCCATGGCGTCGGCGACCGCGCGGTACGCCGACGCGTCGCGGTGGGCGCCCTTCTTGGCCCGCGCGTCGGCCTTGGCCCGCTCACGCTGCTCCTGCATGAGCCGCCGGAAACCGACCTCGTCGACGTCGAGCCCCTGCTCGGCCGCCATCTCGAGGGTGAGGTCGATCGGGAATCCGTAGGTGTCGTGGAGCGCGAACGCACGCTCGCCGGACAACTCGGTGCCGCCCGCCTTCTTCACCTCCGCGGTCGCCGTGTCGAAGATCGTGGTGCCCGCCCGCAGGGTCTGCCGGAACGCGTGCTCCTCGGCGAAGGCCACCTCCGAGATGCGCGCCCAGTCGCGGTGCAGCCCCTCGTAGGTCTCGCCCATCTTGTCGCGGCTGATCGGCAGCAGCTCAGGCAGGACCGGGTCCTCGCAACCCAGCAGCCGCATCGACCGGATCGCGCGACGCACCAGCCGACGCAGGACGTAGCCGCGCCCCTCGTTGCCGGGCGTCACACCGTCGCCGATCAGCATCAGCGAGCTGCGGATGTGGTCGGCAACGACCCGGAACCGAACGTCGTCCACCACCGAGTCCGGCCCCGTGTGCGCGGCGTACCTGCGCCCGGTCAGCTCCTGCGCGCGCTCGATGACGGGGAACATCACGTCGATCTCGTACATGTTGTCGACGCCCTGGAGCAGGAACGCCACCCGCTCCAACCCCATGCCGGTGTCGATGTTCTGCTTGGGCAGCGGCCCGCGGATGTCGAAGTCGTCCTTGGCACGGACCGCGGAGAGCTCCTCCTGCATGAAGACGAGGTTCCAGATCTCCAGCAGTCGGTCCTCGAGCTTGACCGGCATGTCCGGGCCGAGCTCGTCGACAGTGAAGTCGGGGCCGTAGTTGGGCCCGCGGTCGTAGAGGATCTCCGAGCACGGGCCGCCGGGCCCGGGCACGCCCATCGACCAGTAGTTCTCCTTCTTGCCCAGCTTGAGGATCCGGTCGGCGGGCAGCCCCGTGACCTTGCGCCACAACTCGAGCGCCTCCGGGTCGTCGACGTAGACCGACGGGTAGAGCTTGCTCTCCTCGAGCCCCCAGCCGCCCTCGGCGCGCGGCTTGGTGACCAGGTCCCACGCCAGCTCGATGGCGCCTTCCTTGAAGTCTGTCTCTTATACACATCTCCGAGCCC